>JFJP01037169.1_pt1 | contig 59404 bp, 58 predicted proteins | sample 431651 | NCBI WGS metagenome assembly JFJP01 (sample SAMN02602958, study PRJNA72255) | Microbial mat metagenome, whole genome shotgun sequencing project. | biome: fresh water; feature: sink hole; material: water; isolation source: purple microbial (photo- and chemosynthetic) mats found in... | reverse complement strand
CTTTAATGGTTGAAAAGAAATTTGGTAAATACTATTCGGGTACACCACATCATAATATTGACGCATATCTTAAAAGTGATTATCAGGAAGTGGTAGAAAACGTTTTTGTTGATGGTATTTTGCCAACAATTACCAACCATTTCAGAACAGAGTCAGATGTTCAGAGGATTATTTTTTTGTATTATGCTTTGGCTATTGAACACGGCACTTTAAATTATGTGAGCAGAAAAGAATCCTGCCGCATACGAATGCACAATCCTGATTTTGGGTATTTGTTAAAAAAGTACCAACCTGTATTTTTTTGTCTTAATGATTCAACCAAGGCCAATGATAATGACCGAATGAGGGTAGAGCCATTTCTTAAAAGTTTATTTCCTGAAAAATCAGAATTTGAGAAATAGTTTTAAGCAAACCATTTATCAATAAATCGCGAGAGTTTTCCGGTTTTAATACCGGGTAATTTTAAATTATGTTCTTCTGCAAATTTCACTCTGAATTCTTTTACTTTTACCCAACCTTGGTGTCGCTTGCGTTTTAGATATCTATCATCAGTTTGACAAATTGAACCTTCTCTTTTTTTATAATAATACACTGCATCAGGCACAGTAACTATTTTATTAGCTGAGTAAACAGCCAGCATCGAAAAAGGGGTGTCTTCTCCTAATTCTCCATCATCAAACTTTATTTTGCTTTCTTGAAGAAAAGATTTTTTGAACAGATAACGCCATACATAACCTTGTCGTGCTACATTTGTAATTGAAAATTTATCTTCAGGGGTAAGAAGTAAAAGGCGATGCTGAAAAATTGAAGTCCGCCTCGGGATATAATTAATCACACCACAACATGACATATCGGCATTTGTGAGAAGCGTAGCATCTATCATTTTTTCGTAAAATTCCAGATTTATCAAATCATCAATATCCATAAAATGTACATATTCTCCTTCAGATGCGTCTAATCCTACATTACGGGCAACAGAGACTCCACAATTTTTTTGATTAATAATTTTTACAGGATATAGTTCTGCTATTTTACCGGAATCATCCGTAGAGCCATCATTCACTACTATTAGTTCGATGTTTTTGTACGTTTGGTTTAAGATATTTTCCAAACATTGTGCAATGTATTTTTCTCCGTTAAAAACAGGAATAATTACTGATATGCGAGGATTATTCATAACTCAAAACTTGATTTTTCGGGCAAAATACTTTCAAATGCAGAATTTATTTCCTGCATTGTTTTTTCAAAATTTCTAATGTGCTCATTATCATTTATGCAAACAAGAGAGAAGGTTTGATTTCTGATCGCTTCTACAGCCTTTTTTGATTTAAAAATAAGAGGAAACATTTTTGTGTCGTTATAGGTGTTGAAAGGAGTAAAATCTCCACTGCACATCTGCCATGTTCTGAAAAGTTCCTGAGTATAATCATTCTTGCTTCTGAAGCGATTCACCGACATTCCGGTTAATTCATTCTCGGCATATTTCCAGACCTCGTTGTATAATTTCTTAGTGTATGGTTGAGCGTTATGAGGTGTCCTCAGAGTTATAAATTTGTTATAAGGCAATAATAAATAGTTTAAAAAAGCTTTTTTGCCATATACCGGATTCAGCCATTTCGATCTATTTTTTCTGAATACTTCTTTTTTGTCAAAACAACAATTGATTATACTGATATTGTTTTTCAAACATTTACTCCACAACGAAGTACCCAGATTGGTGCGAAAAACGGCAATGTCATTTGGAAGGCCGTTTGTAAAAAATCTTTCGGTTGAAATTTTCTTGATGATAAAGGAATCATCATTGAAATAAACAAAGTTCTCAGCAAGATCGGGAATTTGATGCAAGTAAATTTCAATTAGACTTGAATTGAAAACAGGTAGAAATTGATTAGGAATATAATCTTCGTGATTCACAAGCTGTAATTTGGGATGATTCACATCGAGCCATTCGGGCTTTTGACCACAAGTTACAAAATGAACTTTTCGCACCCAGGGGGCAAATTTTTCAACGCCCCGGAACCAATATTTCAGAAGTCCGTAATCTCTGAAACGAGCCTCAGTAAATTCATTCTTTTTATTGTTAATTTTACCTGAATAAGCGGCAAAATCTTTTTTCCATTTTGGGTCGTTCATATCGACCCAGGTAATTACAAAATCTATATCCATAGGATAAATTGGTTATACTCCCTTTTTTTATCATTAAAAAAAGAGGCATTTCAAAATAGCTTTTGAAATGCCTCTTTAAAGTTTTTTTTGAAAGCAAGCATCACTTTCTGATGCCTAACTCTTTAATAATTGCACGGTAACGTGAAATCTCTCTATCTTTCAAATAATCGAGAAGACGACGACGTTTTCCTACCAACATTACAAGAGCGCGTTCTGTACTATAATCCTTTTTGTTTGACTTTAAATGTTCAGTCAAATGGTTGATACGGTATGAAAACAATGCAATCTGGCCTTCAGATGAGCCGGTATCAGTGTTAGACTTTCCGTATTTACCAAAGATTTCCTGCTTTTTTTCAGCTGTTAAATACATGATAAATATTTAAAATTAATAATTTGTTATTCATAATTAAAGAGTTACGCCTGATTTTAAGTCAATTATATTTCTTTAATTTGAAGTTGCAAAGATATAAATTTTATTTCATTATTTCACACTTGATATAAAGTTTTATTCCAATTTGTTCAAAAAACCCCATTATTACTAGGTTACGCCCTTAAAGCACGTAGTATTTCCCTTTTTCCCGGTGGTCCTGGCAATCTTTCAACAGTAAAACCCGCGTTCTGCAAAGCCCTGCGTACATTTCCTTTGGCACAATAAGTTGTAAAGACTGCTCCCTGATTGCATTGCCTGAAAATTTTTTCAAATTGATGTTGTGTCCACATTTCAGCTTGTTTTTCAGGTGAAAATGCATCAAAAAAAACAACATCATAAAAACTTTTAGGTTCAAAATCAGTGAAATCTGTTTTGATTTTTTTTAAAGTGAAATTCGAAGAAATTTGCACATTTTTGTTCCATAGCGAAGAATGAATTTGTTCAAAGAGTTGCCGATATTTAATGTTCAATTGCTCAGGGTAATTTAGTTGAAATGCTGTTTCAATTTCAACAGGATATTTTTCAATGGTTGTATAATAAATGTGTTTTTTGCTTTTTTCTGCCTCTTCTAAAGCCAATAAAGCATTTAATCCTGTTCCAAATCCAATTTCCAGCACATTGATATCAGATCTCTGACAATGTTTCAGACCAGCATTGATAAAAATATGCCTTGACTCCTGAATAGCTCCATGTGTTGAATGGTAGCATTCATCAATCTTTGGCACATAAAGCGTGTGTGAACCGTCAGATGTTGTCTTAATTTCAATATTCATCTTCAATTAATATTTCAATATAATATTAAAGCATTATTTATTATTTAAATCAAAAAATTGCTGCATATCAATTTCTCAATTTCTCAATTTCTTTTTTCTTAATTTCTTTTTTACAAATCAACAATAAAAAAAACTTATATTTCCCAAATATTATCGTAAGTGTAAGATCCTCCCGGAAAAACTGCAAAAAGTCCTTTTGCCATGCGTTGATTGCGTTCGAGATTTGCAATTAGATGCATATCTTCGGTATCTAATTCAACTTTTGTTGCTTTAAAGTTTTCAATTATTCGCTGTGCATTTACTGATTTCGGAATTACAGAAGTTTTCCGTTGCATACCCCAGGCGAGCAGAACCTGTGTTTCTATGCATTTATGTTTTGCTGCAATGTCCCGGATAGAATTTTCGAGTTGAATTCCTTCATCTGTTTTTATCAAATGCCTACTTCCAAGCGGAGAGTAAGCTGTAACGAGTATTTCGTTCTGTTGGCAGTATTCAACCAATTCATTTTGTTGAAAATAGGGGTGAAGTTCAACCTGATTTACTTCCGGTTTTATTTCTGAACCTTTGATTAATTTATTCAACTTTGGTATATTGAAGTTAGATACACCAATATGTTTTGTCATCCCTATTTTTTTCATTTCTTCCATAGTTTTCCATGTAACTTCAAGCGGGATTTCAATTAACGAAGCAAGATCATTTGCGTTTCTTGCTTGTTCACGTCCCGGCTTAAAAGCAATAGGCCAATGCATCAAATATAAATCGAGGTATTCGAGCTGAAGATCTTTTAATGATTTGCGTATGGCAATTTCAATACTTTCGGGCGCATGATCGCTGTTCCAGAGCTTGGATGTAATAAACATTTCGTCTCGTTTTACCATTCCATTTGTAAATGCAAAACTAAGCGCTTCCCCGATTTCTTTTTCATTGCCATAAATATAAGCGCAATCGATATGGCGGTAGCCACATTGAATTGCTTCAATCACCGCATTATACACTTCATTTGGTTTCGATAACCAGGTTCCAAGACCCAAAAGTGGAAATATGTCACCATTGCTAAATTTTAAAACATTCATAGCTTAATATATTTAATAAATAACACGTTGTTTTGTTTGAAATTTGTAATTTTGTCAAAATTACAAAAAAATATGGATTTTATTAATGCTAACAATTTAACTGGTTTAATTATCGGGTTAAGTACTTTTTTAATCATCGGTTTATTTCATCCCATTGTTATTAAAGCTGAATATCAATTGGGGACAAAATGCTGGTGGCTTTTTGCATTAACGGGGATTGTTGGTATTATTTTGTCAGTTCTGATTACAAATTCAATTTTATCTATTTTGATTGCTGTGTTTGCATTCTCTTCATTCTGGAGTATTTTGGAACTATTTCAACAAAAAAAACGTGTTGAAAAAGGATGGTTTCCATCCAACCCCAAACGAAAGAACTGAATGTTTTGAAAGAGTTTTATTGGTTATTTAAAAAAAAATTATAGACCTATTGAACTTGAAACATCATTTGCACATTTCGGGCAATTTATTTACTTTTGCTAAAGTAAAATGATAAATAGTAACCCCCGATAGCTATCGGGATAATTGCAAATAAATTAATGGCAGCATTTAAACGCATATTGCTCAAACTCAGTGGAGAATCGCTCATGGGCGAAAAACAATACGGAATCGACGAAAAACGACTCGGTGAATACGCTCATCAAATTGCTGAAATAGCAGCTATGGGTGTTCAGGTGGGCATAGTAATAGGCGGTGGCAATATTTTTCGAGGATTGAGTGGCTCATCGAAAGGATTCGACCGTGTTCAGGGCGACCAAATGGGCATGTTGGCAACGGTTATTAATAGCCTGGCACTCAATTCTGCTTTGCAGGCAGCAGGTATGAAATCTCGTGTTTTAACTGCTATAAGGATGGAGCCGGTTGGCGAATTCTACTCCAAGCAAAAAGCGGTACAAAGTCTTGAAAATGGTGAAATTGTAATACTTTCGGGCGGAACTGGCAATCCTTTTTTTACTACCGACACAGGTTCATCGCTTCGTGCCATCGAAATTGAAGCCGATGTAATGTTGAAAGGAACACGTGTGGATGGAATTTATACTGCCGATCCTGAAAAAGACCCTACAGCAACAAAGTTCGATGTAATTACGTACGATGAAATTTATAATCGAAATTTAAAAGTAATGGATCTTACGGCAACTACTATGTGCAAAGAAAATAATATGCCAATTTACGTGTTTGATATGGATACACCCGGAAATTTGAAAAAAGTGATGATGGGTGAGAAAATTGGCACGTTGGTGAGGAATTAGTTACTTCGATTGAAAGCATATTTCCAATAAGTAACATTATCATAATTCTTAATTCTTAATTTTTCAAACTTTCAAACTTTTCAAACAAATATTATATTATGCAAGACATTAAACCCATACTTACTGAAGCAGAAGAAAACATGGAAGCAACTATCCTGTTTTTAGATGAATCGTTGGCACACATACGTGCCGGAAAAGCCAATATACGTATTTTAGACGGTGTAAAAGTGGAGTATTATGGTTCACATGTTCCACTTTCGAATGTAGCAACCATTTCAACTCCCGATGCAAAAACCATTACTGTTCAACCTTGGGAAAAAGGTTTAATAGGTGTGATTGAAAAAGCAATCCTGAACTCTGATGTTGGAATAACTCCCATGAATAATGGCGAAACTATCCGGCTTGGCATCCCTCCTTTAACAGAAGAACGACGTAAATTGCTGGCTAAGCAGTCGCGTCACGAAGGAGAGGAAGCTAAAATATCAGTCCGCAACGCACGTCGCGAAGCCATTGAACACTTAAAAAAGATGGTGAAGGAAGGCTTGCCTGAGGATATTGAAAAAGATTCGGAAGTAAGTGTTCAGAAAATTCATGACAAGTATATACGAAAAATTGATGAAATGATTGCAGCAAAAGAAAAAGAAATCATGACGGTGTAGAGATTCTCTTTTTCCAATTTATTACAGTCATCCCGAAATGTAAGGGATGATTGTTTTTTTATAATTCAAATATTTCATAATGACCAGGAAACTATATTTTTTTTTTACTTTTTTATTTGTGTCCCTGACAGTTTTTGGACAAAAAAACGATTCAGTTGTTAGTAAAAAAAGTTTATTTATAATTCCACATGCTGCTTATCAGCAGGAAACAAGTTGGTCGGCAGGAGTTGCAGGAGGTTATTATTTTAAAAGTAATAATTTAAGCAGAATAAGTTCTATTTCAGGTAGTATGGATTATACTTTTCTAAATCAGTTTATTTTTAATATTACTCCTAAATTATATTTTGCCGATAAAAAATGGTATTTGTATTCCAATCTGAATTTTAGAAATTATCCGGATTATTATTATGGAATTGGCAATTCACCATCTGACTTAAAGATTCCATTTACAGCAAGAAATTTAAGTTTTTTGGTTCAGCCACAATATTCATTTACAAAACAGATTTTTGCAGGACCACTTTTTTCATATAGAAACGAAAGTGTAATTAATGATATAACTTTTGATGCAAAAAGAGAGGAGATTTTTAGAAAATTCGGTTCTGCGGGCTGGAATCCTTTTTCACAATTAAATATTGGTGCAGTTGCATCTTTCGACAGTCGGGATAATCAGTTTTATCCACAAAAAGGTGTATTTGCAAAATCAACTTTCAGTACCTCGGGTTCAGGTTTAGGAAGTACATATTCAGTGACAGATTTCACCCTTGATTTTCGGAGTTATTTACCGGTTTTTAAAAACCATGTTTTTGGTTGGCAAGCACTTTATACAGGCGTTTTTAGTAAAAACGAAATCCCTTTTCAGCTTTTACCAACCGTGGGAGGAAGAGATGTTTTACGTGGTTACCGACAAGGAATGTACCGCGAGAATGTATTGATGTTATTGCAAACTGAATATCGTTTGCCCATTTACAAAAGATTAAAAGCTGCATTTTTCTGTTCAGCCGGCGATGTTGTAAATAGTGAAAACTATCAGATTGATAAGCTGAAAGTTGCATATGGTGCCGGTCTAAGATACAGATTGAATGATGCTCGTGTACATTTGCGATTTGATATTGCAAAAAATAATTATGGAGAAAAACTTCAGTTTTACATAACCGCTACGGAAGCGTTTTGAATAAGAGTTTGAAAGTTTGAGAGTTTGAAGTTTGAAGTTTGAAAATTACGAAGCTTTCAGGATAAAATAGCAATTAAGAAAATAAGAAAATAAGAAATAGAGAAAATAAGAAATGGAGAAAATAAACCTCAAACTTTCAAACTTTCAAACTTCAAATACGAAGTAAATGAAAGGATTGGTCGTTAAAAATACAGGTAGTTGGTATCAGGTGAAAACTGAAAACGGCGATTTATTTGAGTGCAGAATGAAAGGAAATCTGCGCCTCAAAGAAATTCGCAGTACCAATCCGATAGCTGTGGGCGATTATGTTGAATTTTTGCCAAACGAGGATGGTTCAACAATGATTTCGGATATTTGCGACCGTAGAAATTATATCGTTCGTCGATCATCCAATTTATCAAAACAATCGCATATTCTGGCTGCAAATTTAGATTTAGTTGCTTTGATTGTTACAATTAATTATCCAAAAACTTCAACTGTTTTTATCGATCGTTTTCTTGCCACTGCTGAGGCTTATCACATAGCTGCTTGTGTGGTTTTCAACAAGACTGATCTATATAGTGAGGAAGAAATAAAATATCTTGAAGCGCTCGAAAATTTGTACACCAATTTAAATTATCCGGTTTTTAAGATTTCGGCTTTAAAATTGGAGAATATGGATAAATTATTAAATTTTTTGCAAGATAAAACGACTTTAATGTCAGGAAATTCAGGAGTTGGAAAATCGACACTTATCAACGTTATAGCTCCACATTCGTTGGCAAAAACGGCTGAAATTTCATCATATCACAACAAAGGAATGCACACTACAACATTCTCTGAAATGTTTGAACTCAAAGATGGAGGAAGGGTGATTGATACACCCGGCATTAAAGGCTTTGGGACAATTGATATGCAGGAATTTGAAATAGGGCATTATTTCAAGGAGATTTTTCATTTTTCACGCCAGTGTAAATTTTCAAACTGTACTCATGTTCACGAACCCGGATGTGCTGTGCTCAAAGCATTGGATGACAATTCTATTAGTTCATCGCGATATCAAAGTTATTTAAGTATTTTAGATGATATAAATACCGGAAAATACAGATAACTATTTTTTTTTGATTTATTCTTTCAAATTACTGTATTTTTATAGATAAATATTGAAATAATTAATATATTTGCATATCAAACTAAATATTTACCAATACTCCAAATTACCAAAAACGTTAAATCAATATGGGACACCATCAAATTGACCGGTTAGATAAAAAAATCTTACAACTTATTTCGCAGGATGCACGAATTCCTTTTTTGGAAGTAGCCCGCGAATGCAATGTGTCTGGAGCAGCAATACATCAGCGTATACAAAAATTGCGTAATATCGGCATTATAAAAGGTTCTGAATTTGTAATTGACAATTATAAAGTCGGTTATCAAACTTGTGCTTTTGTGGGAATTACCGTTCGTGAAGTAAAGTCGATGTCGGTTGTAGCTGAGGAAATGAAAAAAATACCCGAAATTGTGGAATGCCATTATGCAACCGGAAAATATGCTATGTTTATTAAAATATATGCTCGGGATAATCGTCATCTTTTACAAATAATTGTCGACAGATTGGCTGCTATTGAAGGTATTTCTCATACCGAAACATTTCAGATTTCGTTGGATGAAGTTTTCCAACGTCAATTATCTGTCTTTGGCCCCGAAATAGATGCAGAAGAAGTTTTAGAAGAGGAATAAAGAAAAAGTAAGTCTCCAACGCTGTCCCCCAACCCCCTAAAGGGGGAGTAAGAAAGGAAGCTTCTACAAATTAATTTATTTTTATCTTTTGAATGAGGTTTTTTTAGAATTGTGTTCTTATAAAAAACTTCAAAATACTACAATAGTTTTAGAATTGAAATAAAAAAAGTCCTCAATATGAGGACTTTTTTTATTAATTTCAGTTTTTATAAGAAAGCACTTCATCAAGCTTCGTAGTTTTGGCTCTTGGCTCTTCTGCCTTTTATTACATTCTTTCAGGTACGTCGATTCCCAATAGTCTCATTCCGGTTTTTATTGCCTTTGCAATCGATTCGGATAAAATCAACCTGAATTGCTTCAGATCCTCATTTTCTTCTTTTAAAATGGTGAAATCGTGATAGAACTGATTGTATTCTTTAACCAATTCATACTCATAATTGGCTATCAACGCCGGACTGAATTCGATTCCGGCTTCTTCAATAACTGAAGGAAAAGAAGCAAGCAACTGAACCAGATTCGATTCTTTTTCTGAAATTTCAAGCGCAGGATTAATTTTCGAGTCATAGTCGACCCCCATGTCAACCGCTTTTCGCAGTACCGATTTTATTCTGGCATGAGTATATTGAATAAACGGACCCGTATTGCCATTGAAATCAATAGATTCTTTCGGATTGAAAGTCATGTTTTTCTTTGGATCAACTTTCAGAATAAAATATTTCAATGCGCCGAGACCCACAGTACGGGCTACATTTTCTTTTTCGTCAGGGGTGCAATTTTCAAGTTTGCCCAACTCTTCCGAAGTTTCACGGGCTGTAGCAATCATTTCGGCAACCAAATCATCGGCATCAACCACCGTTCCTTCGCGACTTTTCATCTTACCTTCGGGCAATTCTACCATACCGTACGAGAAATGCACCAAATCTTTTCCCCATTCGAAGTCTAATTTATCTAACAACAAAGACAATACCTGAAAATGATATATCTGTTCGTTACCAACCACATACACCATTTTTTTGATGTCAAAATCTTCGTATCTGATTTTTGCGGTTCCAATATCCTGAGTCATATACACAGAAGTACCATCGGCACGCAATAGCAATTTCTCATCCAATCCATCACCTGTTAAGTCAGACCAAACTGAACCATCCTCCCTTTTGTAAAACACACCTTTAGCTAAACCTTCTTCCACTTTCGATTTACCTTCAAGATAGGTTTCCGATTCGTAATATATTTTATCAAAATCTACCCCGAGTTGTTTGTATGTTTCGGCAAAGCCGGCATAAACCCAGCCGTTCATTGTTTCCCAGAGTTGACGAACCTCAGCATCGTTGTTTTCCCAGGCAAGTAACATTTGTTGAGCTTCAAGAATCAGTGGAGCAGATTTCTTTGCTTCTTCTTCACCCATTCCGGTTTCTGTAAGCGATTTGATTTCTGCTTTATACGCTTTGTCGAAAACAACATAATATTTACCCACCAAATGATCGCCTTTCATGCCTGTACTTTGAGGTGTTTCTCCATTTCCCCATAATTTCCAGGCCAGCATCGATTTGCAGATATGAATACCGCGGTCGTTCACTATATTGGTTTTCACCACTTTCCAACCATTGGCTTTCTGAATTTCAGCTATGCTGAATCCGAGCAAATTGTTGCGGATATGACCGAGATGCAAAGGTTTATTGGTGTTAGGCGACGAATATTCAATCATCATTATATCAGCATCTTCGGCGGGTATTTTTACGCCGAATTGTTTGTTGGCATAAATAGTATTCAACGTTTCTAACCAATATGAGCTGTTAATATTCAGGTTGAGAAATCCTTTTATCACATTGAATCCCGATACAATTTTATTGCTTTTAAGGATAAATTCACCGATTTCCTGTCCTGTTAATTCAGGCGATTTACGCGCAGCCTTTACAAAAGGAAAAATCACCACTGTCAAATCTCCTTCAAATTCTTTCTTGGTTTTTTGAATTTGCACCTGATTCATTTCAGCTTTGAAATTGTAAAGGGTATTAACCGCTTGTACAACTATGGTTTGAATATCGTTTTCTAAATTCATTTCGTCTATATAATGTTTTTTATTAGGGGATGCAAAGATACTAAAAATCGGGTTAAAAAATATAAGTGAATGATGCAAAATGGCTTTTTGGATGTTTGCCGATATCAATTTTAAAAATAATTAAATTTCACTCAATTCCATCCAACGCATGGTTTTTGCTTCAATCAAATCATTTACTTCTGCATGTCGTTGCGAAGCTTTTATAATTTCATCGGTGCTCAATTTGCCCGAAGCCAATAGATCTTCAATTTCCACCTTCTCAATTTCAAGTTCCTGAATAACTTTTTCCAAAGATTCAAACTCCTTTTGTTCTTTATAACTGAGCTTTTTCTTGTCTGGTTGTAATTGTGGAGCAATGTCAGCTGTCCGTTGTCCGTTGTCTTTGCTCTTTGTTCTTTGTTCTTTATTCTTTTCCTCCCTTTCCTGTTCTTCCATCAACTCATTCCATTCCCTGAAATCAGTATAGTTTCCCGGGAAATCCTTTAATTCGGCATTTCCTTTAAACACAAGCAAATGATCTACCACTTTATCCATAAAATACCGGTCGTGGCTTACCACAATTACACAACCCTTAAAAGTTTGCAGATATTCTTCCAAAATATTCAAGGTTACAATATCCAGGTCATTGGTTGGCTCATCGAGTACCAAAAAGTTAGGATTGCGCATCAAAACTGTGCAAAGGTGCAACCTTCGTTTTTCGCCACCACTTAATTTGTACACATAGTTATACTGTGTTTCTGGCGAAAACAGAAAATATTGCAGAAATTGCGATGAAGACATCTTTTTGCCATTTCCCAGACTCACTTCTTCGGCAATATCGCGCACCACATCAATTACTTTCATTTGTTCGTCGAACGCCAAACCATCCTGACTATAATAGCCGAAAACAACTGTTTCACCCACATCGAACGAACCACTATCAGGCTTAACCAATCCAAGTAACATTTTCAGAAAAGTTGTTTTTCCGGTTCCGTTTTTACCAACGATGCCCATTTTTTCGTAACGGGCAAAATTATAGTAGAAATTATCAAGAATTTTATTTTCGCCGTACGCTTTCGAAATGTACTTTGCTTCAAAAATCTTCGATCCAAGGTAGCTGGCTTTTACATCCAGTTGCACTTTGTCGTTGTTTCGGCGTTGTTTGGCGCGCTCTTCAATTTCGTAAAAACTTTCCTGACGTGATTTGGCCTTGTGTGCACGAGCTTGGGGTTGACGGCGCATCCATTCCAATTCTTTTTTATATAAATTGACCGTTCGTTCGCTTTCTGTATTCCAGTTTTCGATGCGTTCCTGACGTTTTTCGAGGTAGTAACTGTAATTTCCGGAGTATTGAAACAATCCCTGATGGTCAATTTCCATGATGTTAGTACAAACACGATCGAGAAAATAGCGGTCGTGTGTCACCATTAATAAGGCCATGGTGGAGCGTTTCAGAAAATCTTCGAGCCATTCCACCATTTCGAGGTCGAGGTGATTGGTTGGCTCATCGAGTATCAACAAATCGGGTTCAGCAATAAGTACATTGGCCAAAGCCACACGTTTCAATTGTCCTCCCGAAAGTTCACCAATCAGTTGTTCGAAATTGGTAATTTTTAGCTTCCCAAGAATTTGTTTGATGCGCGTTTCGTAATCCCAGGCTTTATGCAAATCCATTTGCGAAAGTATCTCGTCGAGTCCTTCGTGATTCTCGGAAATCATGCAATGTTCGTAAGCTGCAATGGTTCGTACAGCTTCATTATCAGAACGAAGGCAAGCATCAATAACCGATAAATCTTTAGGGAAATCAGGATCCTGGTTCAAATAACCAATACGCAAATCACGTTTAAAGGACACATTACCATTGTTGTAATCTTCAATGCCTGCAATAATATTGAGCAAAGTAGTTTTGCCTGTCCCGTTTTTAGCTATTAATGCAACTCTTTGATTATCACAAATGCCGAACGATATATTTTCGAAAAGCAGATTATCGCCAAACGATTTGGTTAGATTTTCTACCTGAAGGTAACTCACCATAGATTAATAAAAAATGAAGAATGAAAAAATGTAAAATGTAAAATGAAGAATAGATGCAAAGATACGGAATTTAGGGCAGGAATCAATTTGCAAACTGACGAAAATCATTGAAAAGAAAGAGGTATAATATACATTAATAATGAAATGATTTTATATCTTTGTCATATTAATTTTACTTTTATAGATTAATTAAAATAATTGAAAACAAGAATTCAGTACTAATCTTATTCCCCCTTTAGGGGGTTAGGGGGCTAATTAAATGAAGTAAATATTCATCAATAAAAAATTTGAAAAAATGAAAAGTCTTAAAGGAACACAAACAGAAAAGAACCTGCTTATCTCGTTTGCAGGTGAAAGTCAGGCACGGAATCGTTATACTATGTTTGCGAACGAAGCAAAGAAAGCAGGTTACGAACAAATTGCTGCCATTTTTCTCGAAACTTCTGAACAAGAAAGAGAACATGCTAAAAAGTTCTTCAGTTATCTTGAAGGTGGACCGGTTGAAATTACAGCCACTTATCCTGCCGGAATTGTAGGCACAACAGCCGAAAATCTGAGAGCTGCTGCCGAAGGTGAAAATGAGGAATGGACTGAAGCATATCCGCATTTTGCTGATATAGCTGAAGCTGAAGGTTTTCCGGTTATAGCTGCCACTTTTCGTAAGATTGCTAAAGTAGAAGCTGAACACGAGAAACGCTATTTGCGACTTTTAGAAAAAGTAGAAGCAGGTAAAGTTTTTGCCCGTGACGAAGAAATAGTTTGGCAATGTCGTAAATGTGGTCATGTACATTATGGAAAAGAAGCTCCTAAGGCTTGTCCAACTTGTGCACATCCGCAAGCTTACTTCGAAGAAGAAAAGCAGAATTATTAAAAATCAATTGTGGAATAACAGCAAAAACCCTAACAGATTTCAAAAATCTGCTAGGGTTTTAATTTTTATTTATTTATGGAATTAACTAAATTAAAAAAACGAATTTCTTAATTTCTCAATTTCTAAATAACTTATTTCCTAAAATCCACGGATAGCTTCAATTCCCGGAAGCACTTTACCTTCCATATATTCGAGCATTGCGCCACCACCGGTAGAAACATAACTAACTTTATCGGCCAAATTGTTTTTGTTAATTGCAGCTACAGAATCACCACCGCCAATCAGCGAGAATGCGCCGTTTGATGTTGCAGTAGCCACTGCATGAGCAATAGAAGTGGTTCCTTTAGCGAATTTTTCCATTTCGAATACGCCCATAGGACCATTCCAAAGTACAGTTTTCGAATTAGCTATTACTTCGCTGAAAGTTTTAATTGTATCGTCAGCAATGTCAAGACCCATCCAGCCTGCAGGAGTTTCGTTGGTTTTCGAAACGCAAGTTTCAGCATTGGCATCAAATTTATCAGCATTAATCGCATCAGTCGGAATATAAACATTCACCCCTTTTGCTTTTGCTTTTTCGAGTAATTGTAAAGCCAAATCAAGTTTGTCTGCTTCGCAAAGTGAATTGCCAATTTCACCACCCAATGCTTTGATAAAAGTGTAAGTCATACCACCACCAATAATCAGATTTTGAACGCGGTCGAGCAAGTTTTCGATAATCAAAATTTTGTCAGAAACTTTAGCACCACCCATAATAGCTGTGAAAGGAGCCTGCGCATCTTTCAATACTTTATCCATGGCAATCAATTCGCTATTAATCAGGAAGCCGAACATTTTGTTTTCTTCGCTGAAAAACTGAGCAATAACAGCAGTTGAGCCATGAGCACGGTGGGCAGTTCCGAAAGCATCATTAACATAAACATCAGCATAAGAAGCTAACTTTTTAGCAAATTCTTTTTGTTTTGCTTTCAATGCTTTTTTTGCTTCTTTTTTCTCTTCTTCTGTTGCAAATTCACCGCGTGGTTTGCCTTCTTCTTCTTCGTAAAAACGGAGATTTTCGAGCAATAATATCTCTCCCGGTTTCAAGGCAGCTACCTGAGCATCTGCATTGGCACAATCTTCAGCAAACTGAATTTTTTGACCTACACGATCCTCAACAGCCGAAATGATTTGTTTCAATGAGTATTTTGGATCAGGATTTTTAGCAGGACGTCCCATGTGAGACATCAAAATTACAGCACCACCATCTGCCAAAATTTTCTTTACAGTCAGCATTGCACCACGAATACGGGTATCATCACTTACAGCTCCGGTTTCCTTGTTGATGGGTACATTGAAATCAACACGAACAATGGCTTTTTTGCCTGAAAAGTTGAAATTGTCTATCGTTTGCATTTTGTTAATTATTTAATATATTGATATTTAGCTTGTTTAATTTTCTAAAGTTTTCGAAGCACAAAGGTAATAATTTTTTTTCAACCATGAGTTCAAAACAGATAAGAAAAACAAAGAATTAATTTGTTTTAAATTGATAATTCACTTTAGATAATTGAAGATTCGCCTCTACAATTTTAGTCTTGAGGTCTTCTTTGTATTTTGCCAGTTTTGTTTGTAAAACAACATCATTTACTGCCAATATTTGCACTGCCAGAATGGCTGCATTAACCGAAGCATCTATTCCAACTGTAGCCACAGGAATTCCGGGAGGCATTTGTACTATTGCTAACAATGCATCCATTCCGTCCAGACTTGAATTGATAGGAACGCCTATGATAGGAATTGTTGTCATGGAGGCAATTACGCCAGGCAAATGTGCAGCCATTCCTGCAGCAGCAATAATCACACCAATACCATTTTTGCTCGCATTTTTAGCAAATTTCTCAACTTCAGCCGGTGTCCGGTGCGCTGACAAAGCGTGCATTTCGAAAGGGATTTCAAAATCGTTGAGTAATGAGGCTGCCTTTTCCATGACCGGTAAATCGGATGTGCTGCCCATAATGATACTTACTCTGGGGTTCATTTTTGTTGTTTTTTAAGTTATGGATATTTATCAGAGAAAAAGCTAGTAAATAAATCCAATTATCCAATTAGCGCCTCATACTCCGACGATGAAAGCAACTTTTCCAATTGAGAAATATCAGAAATTGCTACTTTAATAATCCATCCCTTTTCGTAAGGATCATCGTTAACTAATTCTGGCTTTTCTTCAAGATCTGCATTAAACTCAAGAATTTCGCCATCGATGGGTAAAAAAAGTTCCGAAACAGTTTTTACAGCTTCAATAGATCCGAAAACCTCACCGGATGACAATTTTTCTCCTACTGTTTCAACTTCGACGAAAACTATTTCGCCTAATTCACTTTGTGCATAATCTGTAATACCTACAAAAGCGGTATTTCCTTCAACACGAATCCACTCGTGTTCGTTTGTGTACTTCAAATTTGTTGGAATGCTCATATTGTTTAATTTAATTTGTTGAAATATTTTTTTTAATTTGGAATAATCAATTTGCAATGAACCGGATAATGATCAGATGCTCTAAATTTATCTACTTTAAAATCGGCAATTTCTAGTTCAGGATCATAAAAGACATAAGCATCTTTCAATTTTTCTCCTTTGATTTTTGTGTAAGTATAAGAAGATGGTACATCATTCAGATCACCTAAAACAATTAATTTGTATGGTGATTTTTTGATATAATCGGCTAATATATCTGCCTGTGCAGCTCTTACTCTATATGCAACTCCTAATTTTCTCGACAAGTGTAAAGTGGTTTCAGTCAGGTGGTCTGCATCAAAATTATTTTTCAGTTCAATTGCTTTTGCCTTATCTTTTTCGGTAAGTCTGTTTGACTCTAAATGATTACTTATTAAGCGAATAGTGTCATTGTGAATTACAATATCTGAATAAATAGACATATTAGTCTCTGAAGTAAAATGAACAGTATCTTTATTTATTATTGGAAATTTAGAAAAAATAGCCATACCATATTTGCACCAACCTTGCGATGCTTTATATACAATTTGTTTGTATGGATAATTTTTAAATATCCTTAATATGTCTTCGTGTGTCAGATTTCTCTCAATATGTCCTACAGCAAACTCTTGAATGCTAACTATGTCTGCATCAGCATCAAGTATGTATTGTAATACTCTGTTTGGATTTTCTTTGGTATGTTTCTTTACTGCATCATTCATCATGGTATTGTATGTGAGAATTGAAACAGTTTTTTCTTGATCAGCAATCTCTTTTTTATTAAAATGTAGAGGAATTGTGTTCCCGATATGTTGTGCTGAAATAATTACAATTATAGTTGAAATCAAAAACATCCAACTTCGGGCTAATAACCAGAAAACAATAAAAAAAATATTTATAGCAATAGTTAAGGGAAATATCAGCGAAGTATAGGCAGGCAGAATCAACCTCTCAGGACTTATTACAGAACCTAAGACAGTTATAATCATAATAATTGCAATAACTAAATTTGTAATTAACATGATAGCTTTCACCAGTTGTCTACCAAACTTCATAATCAAGAATTTATAAATACTTTCTACTTTTTTCCTTGTTCAAACAGTCTTTTCTTTTCATCAGCAGTAAGACTTTTGTAGCCGGAAGTTTTTATTTTGTCAAGTATTTTGTCAATATCGGCCATTTTTTGAGCTTTATTTATATTAAATTCAGCATCGCTCATTTTCCTGAATCCCTTGTTGCCGGATGTTTTTAATTTAGGGCTTCTGCGAGAAAAAATATCTACAAAAAAATTGAGAATTTTATTCATCCAATTGGTAATATCCTTTCCTTGTCGCAAAGATACAACAAAAAAATAACCATACAATGCTCCGCCAAGATGTGCAATTTCACCTCCGGCATTTTCTGATGTTATTCCAAAAAAGCTTATCAAAACGGATGTAATAGCAATATATTTTAATTTTATATTTCCTATAAACAGTAATCGAAGCTGCATATCGGGCATTCTAACAGCAGTTGCTACTATTATTGCCATAATTGAACCCGAAGCACCTAACAAGACAGTATTTCCTATTACCGGATTAAAATAAGGAAAAACATTAAAAACCAAAATATAGAAAAATCCGGAAAACAAGCCTCCTGTTATATATAAACCTACTAATTGTTTTTCCGAAAACGAAATTAAAAACAGTTTTCCAAACCAGTAAAGGGCAATCATATTAAACAAAATATGCATCAAATTGGCATGCATAAACATATAAGTTACGATTGTCCAAGGCTTTTGTAAAAGCTCTCTAAACCCTGCCGGAACTGATAAATAAATGCTTATATCAAAATTTATATTAAAAAGAGTAGCTACAATTTGAATAATATTGTAAATTACATAAATTGCTACATTGATATAAATCAACCTGATTAATGCATTTCCTTGTTTAAAAGTTTGTTTTATGCTTTCTATAATATTCATTTTATTAAGATAATATTTAATTATATACAAGTCCGAAATTTAATACCTTCTTCTTCTCCAAAGAAGGATTAAAACAATGCCAAATAACATTCCGCCCAAATGTGCAAAGTGAGCTACACTATCGCCCGAAAAACGGGCAACACCCAGAAATAGTTCAGCCACTCCATATAGTAGTACAAAAATTCTGGCAGGAATTGGAATTGGAATAAACATAAGAAAAATCTTTTCTTGTGGAAAAAGCCAACCAAATGCCAATAATAATCCAAAAACCGAACCCGATGCACCAATGGTTACAGGCATATTAATAAACATTTGCTTCATATCAAGAATTGATTCTGCATTGAAATTAGCCAAGTTGGAGAATGAAAAATAGCGGCTTAACATCTGTTCAAATGGAATCAAGCCTACCCCGGAATTGGCTGATATGGCATCATTCATAGCATTTATTAGCGACTGATATTCTACTGTCCAGAAAAGTTGCTGAACTATGGCAGCACCCAACCCCGTGAAAATGTAGTAAAATAAAAATCTTTTTGCGCCCCAGGTATGTTCCAATATACCGCCAAACATAAAAAGAGCAAACATATTGAAAAAAATATGATTGAGTCCCCCATGCATAAACATGTAGGTAAACATTTGTGCAATGCTGAATTTTTCCGAAGCCCAGTAATGCATACCCAAAATATCAGTCAAATCAACATTCATATCCCAACGTCTGAAAATTCCGGGTAATGTCAATGTGGCTAACCACAAAATTATATTTATGGCAATAAGATTTTTTACAATCGGAGGTATAGAACTCAAAAATGAAGGACGGTTATTGTACATTTAATTTAAATTAATATAAGTTAGTGTGAATAAATAAAATAATTGAGAATTTAAGCATCATTTTTCAACAAATATAATGAGTAAGTGGCAATTAAGATCTTCAAAAACTCTAAAATAACTCGTTTTAATATGTTTAAAAACATGTATTTAGCGTATTTGGTAAATAATTAATATTTATTTTAAAATAAATTTGCATTTACATTTCAAACTACTACATTTGCATAAACAAAGGGACTTATACTTTGAATTTCTAATCTAAAAAATCTTTTTTTATGAACAAAGCAGAATTAATCAATGCCATTGCAGCAGAGGCAAATCTTAGCAAAGTAGACACTAAAAAAGCCCTGGATGCAGTAATTAAAAGTATTTCAAATGCTCTTGTAGCAGGCGATAAAGTTAGTTTAGTTGGTTTTGGAACTTTCTCAGTTGGAGAACGAGCCGCTCGAAAAGGTATTAATCCCTCCACCAAACAACCTATTGCCATTGCAGCAAAAAAAGTTGCTAAATTTAAAGCAAGTGCTGAATTGACTTCATCAGTCAACTAAAAGAAATTATTTCGAATTTAAAAAGGAATATGATTTCATATTCCTTTTTTTTTATTTTTTCAGTTTATAAGAATACGAATTAATCCAAAAATATTGCTTTTGAAATACTTTCGGAAGCTTCTTTTCCTTTCAACTCTTCCACTAACATCAAAGCAAATTGAATAGCCACTCCAGCTGCTTTTGCTGTATATATATTTCCCGATTTTACAATTTTCTTGTCTGAGATCTTAGCGTTAATCAGTAAATTTTCAAAACCGGGATAGCAAATTGCCTCCTTGTCTTTTAATAATTCCAATTTACCCAAAATAGAGGGAGCAGCACATATAGCAGCAATTTTTTGACCTGTTAAAACCTGATTTTTTATCAGTTTTTTAAGCCCTTCATGTTTATCAAGATTAGTAGTACCGGGTAAACCTCCAGGTAAAAATAATAAATCATTTTCGCTGAAATCTACTTCTGTAAATAGTTTGTCAGCCAGTAAAGTTACCCCATGTGCTCCGGTTACAAACAGTTCGTTTTTTACTGATACTGTTATCAAATCTATAGCTGCACGTCTGAAAATATCGATGGGAGCAATGGCTTCGACCTCTTCAAACCCATCGGCAAGAAATAAAAATACTTTCATAATTATCTTAATTTAAAATTATAAGTAATTGATCCACTTGCAGTTCCATTTCCGGCAGTAAATTTTGTGTTTCGTGCCGCAGTAAGTGCCGCATTTCTGGTTGTTGCATCCGAAATATTGGTAGGTGATCCAATTGAAGCACTGATAACATTTCCATTGGCATCGACCCTTATTGTTACAGTAATTTTTCCTTCTACATCATTTTCATAGCTTGGTGCTACTAATCGTCCACTTAACGAACGTCCTGATAAAGACCAGGAATTACCTCCTGAAGTGCCCGATCCTGCAGGATTTCCCTGGGTTGTATTTCCACTTGTATTTCCAATCCCGCTTGTACCTCCATTCCCAAATAAACCATCCATATTTGCTCTGTCAATTGCTTCCTGTTCTTTACGTTTTTTATCGTCTGCAATCCTTGCTTCTTCTAATCTTTGTTTTTCAAGTGCTTCTTTTTCCTTTTTATCTTTTTTCTTTTGTTCGTTTATAGCAAATGAGTTGTCATCTTGCGTCATTAAATCCTGCTGTTGTGGTTTTGGTGTAACAGGTGCAGGACTTGACGGCTTTGACGGCATTGATGGAGGAGTTTGTGTTACACCACCACCATCAATTGTTTCACCAAAACTTACCATAATCCCCTCATCTTCTGTCTTTTCCAGTCCGGGAAGAACTATAAGGAAAAGCAAAAGTATCAGCAATCCTGTTGAAACTGCTGAACCGATTATGCCATATTTTTCTGATTTCTTCACTTGAATTACTTTTCTATTGATTTAGTAGCAATTACTAATTTCAATTTATGCTGATTGGCTATATCAAGTACTTTTACTACTTCCTTGTATGCAATTTCCTGATCGGCATGAAGTGCAATATAAGTACTCGAATCTTTTTCAACCAGACTCATGATTCTTGCTTCGAGGTCTTCGGCTGCAATTTCTTTCGGCTTTTCACTTCCAGTAGCAATAAAATAGTTGCCCTTGTCATCAATCGAAACTTTGGCAATCACTGACTTAGTTGTAGTACTTGCTTTACTTTGAGGCAAATTTATCTTAATATCGTTGGGAGACGACATGGTTGAAGAGATAACAAAGAAAATTAATAAAAGGAAAATTATATCTGTCATTGATGACATCGAAAACGATGCTTCAACTTTAGTTCTTCTCTTTAATGCCATTTTTAGCAGAGTTTGTTTTTAGTGTAAATGAATTTGTAAAAATATATTCTTGCGAAAAAGAATTTCATTCTTCTTTCGGGATTTTTTTAATCAATCAAATAATGAATTAAGCCGGTTCGTTTAACAAATCAAGGAATTCCATAGTCCGGGCTTCAAGAATCCGAACCACAGAATCGATGCGTGAAACCAGATAATTATATGCAAAATAAGCTAGTATACCTACAATCAGTCCGCCAACAGTAGTTACCATGGCCTGATACATACCAACAGATAAAGCACCTAATTGAATAGCTCCGCCAGAATTTTGGGACATGCTAAAAAACACAAGCACCATACCAGTTACCGTTCCCAGAAAACCTAACATAGGAGCTCCACCCGAGATTGAGGCCATAATTACCAACCCTTTTTCAAGTTTTGCAATTTCAAGATTTCCCACATTTTCAATAGCAACCAACACATCTCCCATAGGACGCCCCAATCTACTAATTCCTTTTTCTACCATGCGTGAGGTTGGTGAATTTGTATCATGGCAAAGTTTTTTGGCTGCATCAATTTTTCCATCATAAATATAATCCTTTATCCTGGTCATAAAGGTATTGTCTTCTTTAGAAGCTTGTTTCAAAGTTACCAATCGCTCGATAAAAATGTATATTGCCAAAGCAAACATAATTACCAATACATGCATTATTGGACCTCCATATTTATACATTTCCCATAAATTCATCTCTTTTACAATTTCTTCGGTTGTAGTAGTAGCAACTGTGTTAGCCACCTGAAGGATTAGCATTAAATTCATATTCGTTTTTTATTTTAAATTTATATTAAATCAAATTTTATACCTGATTTTTTCAAATCATCTATTTTAACTGATTTTTATATTGTTTTATTGTTTCACTCAGTCCAAAATAGAGTGCATCCGAAATTAGTGCATGACCTATCGAAACTTCTTCTATCCATGGTATCAATGTATGAAAATAGCTAAGATTTTCAAGGCTAAGATCATGACCCGCATTAACGCCTAACCCAAGTTTTTGAGCGAGCTTTGCAGCTTCGAAAAAAGGGGCAATTGCTTTTTCGCGATTTAAAGGATATAGTTGGGCAAAAGGCTCCGTGTAAAGTTCAACCCTGTCAGTACCAGTTTTAGCAGCATACTCTATGTTTTTCAAGTCAGTATCAATAAATAAAGAAACACGTATCCCGTTATTTTGAAAATCAGCAACTATCTCTTTCAAAAAGTCAAAATTTTTCACAGTGTCCCATCCGGCATTCGATGTAATTGCATCGTGAGCATCGGGCACTAAAGTAACCTGATCTGGTTTTACACTTTTCACTAATTCTATAAATTCAGAAGTTGGATTTCCTTCAATATTAAATTCTGTTTTCAACAAAGGTTTTAATTCCCGTACATCTGCATAACGAATATGTCTTTCATCCGGGCGGGGATGAACAGTAATTCCTTCAGCACCAAATAATTCGCAGTCAAGCGCAACTCTACACACATTAGGCACATTACCTCCGCGTGCATTTCGGATTGTAGCTACTTTATTTATATTAACACTAAGTTTTGTCATTTTATTTTTTGTTGAAAGAAAAAATAGTTTATAGATACGCTATTTGCATTTTAATATATTGTTTGCAAAAAAAGAAGAAAAGTATCCTTGAAAATTAGATAACCGGAAATATTAATTTGTTATTATCAATATCATTTTGTTCCTTTGTATCACAAATTTTTTTCTTTTTCTTTAGTTTGCAAAAATAAGCTAAAAAATTGAACCTAAGAGTTTATTGTGATAACTTTCAGTTATTTTAAACTTTAAAATTTTGTTTTTCAAATATGTCTAAATTTAAATCATCACAAGTAATTATGAAAATAGCTGTATTCGGAAATATTTACAGGCCTGTGATTATATCGCACATAAAGCTTCTATTAGATTTCTTCGACGATAAAAAAGTTACTTTATTGCTTGATAGTGAGCTTTTCGATTTTGTAAAAGCTTATAATAACTGCAGTTTAGAACATATAGAAATTATTTATGATGATATTTTTGTAGCTGATGTGGCTTTAAGCATTGGAGGTGATGGGACTTTTCTGACAACTGCTGCACGTGTAGGGCGAAAAAACATTCCAATATTGGGTATAAATACCGGACGATTAGGTTTTCTGGCTGATGTGGCAAGTGAAAATATTTTGCAGGCGCTCGAGACAATTATTTCAAAAAAATATACAATAGAAGAACGTACTCTTTTGCATGTGGAAGCAAAAGATGGAACACCATTTACTTACCCTTGTGTGTTGAACGATGTTTCAATATTAAAACAAGATAGTTCTTCTATGATAAGTATCAATTTAAATCTGAATAACGAGCCTATACACACCTATCAGGCTGATGGACTAGTGATTTCAACGCCAACGGGTTCAACCGCTTATTCGATGAGTGTAGGTGGACCTCTGTTGGTGCCTCAGGATCAGAATATAATTTTATCTCCTGTAGCTTCTCATAGTTTAAATGTAAGACCTTTGGTAATTCCTGACAATTGGATTATTGATTTGGAAGTGAAAAGCCGGAGTCATAGTTATATGATTTCGTTGGATGGACGCACAAAGGTGATGGAGGAGAATACAAAACTTCGCATCTCAAGAGCAAATTATACCACTAAAGTAATCAAGCAACTGAACCATACTTTTTTTGATTCACTCAAAAGTAAATTGATGTGGGGAGTAGATATGAGAAATTGAATTAAATGTCCCCTGATTTCTCCTTTCGTTATATCCTTCACTTTCGGTACCTTGGTTTCCCCTATTATACTTTTTATTTATAATTTGTATTTCCAAAATAAAATAAAAAAAAACATGACACATTTAATAAACCAAAATAAAACCCTGGTTGATGACTCTCAATTATCACTTAAACCTATTTTGGAGGGTCAAGCTCCTAGAATAGTTTTCATGGGTACACCCGAATTTGCGGTGGAGAGTCTGAAAGTTTTAGTTGAAAATAAATATAATGTAGTTGGCGTAATAACTATGCCTGATAAAGCTGCCGGCAGAGGTCATAAGTTGCAATTTTCGGCGGTGAAACAATTTGCGCTAGATAATGGTCTTACAGTTTTGCAGCCTGAGAAACTCAAAGATGAGGTTTTCTTGAAACAGTTAGAGGAATTAAAAGCAGATGTACAAGTGGTTGTGGCATTTCGTATGTTACCCGAAGTTGTATGGAATATGCCACCTCTTGGAACTTTTAACCTTCATGCATCGTTGTTGCCACAATATCGGGGAGCAGCACCTATCAATCATGCTATCATAAATGGAGAAAAAGAAACCGGAGCTACTACTTTTTTTCTCACCCACGAAATCGATACTGGAAAAATTATTCTTCAGGAAAAAATACCAATTACTGATAACGATAATGCCGGGACAATTCACGATAAATTGATGATTCTAGGTGCAAATATGGTACGCAAAACCATTGATTTACTTTTATTGGATCAAATTGATGCCATCGACCAATCTCAATTCATCGTCAATGAAACTGAGTTGAAAACTGCACCGAAGATTTTCAAAGAAACATGCGAAATTGATATTTCGAGAACTGTTGAAGAAGTACATAATTTTGTTCGTGGACTTTCGCCATATCCTTCGGCATGGATTGAAGTTCAGTTTTCGGGGTTACATGAGAAAACCGTAATTAAGGTTTTTGAAACCGAAAAAGAATTTGCTGAACATAATGAGAAGCCGGGAACATTGATTACTGACGGCAAAAAATTCATTAAAATTGCACTCAGTGACGGATTTATACATATAAAAACTCTTCAGTCACCAGGCAAGAAACGCATGGGTGCTGAAGAGTTATTAAGAGGAATGAGATTATGAATAAGGTTTTAACCTTGAGAAATTAGCATTTTATTTTTAAAAAATAATATCAGAATTTTTTCATTTCATCCAAAAGCAATTTATTTTCATTGGGCGATCCTACTGTAATACGAATACAATTATCGCACAATGCAATATTACTCCTGTTTCGTACAATTATACTTTTCTTTACTAAATATCGGTACAAATTATTTGCATCATCTACTTTAACTAATATAAAATTAGCATCGGATGGGTAAATATGCTTTACGATATGTATTTTTTTTAATTCATTCTTTAAGAATTCTCGTTGTTCGAGCAGTGTTCTCACCCAGTCAGCAGTTTGTCCTTGATTTTCTATAGCTTTAATAGCTGCAGCCTGCGTCATTGCATTGATATTATAAGGGTACTTAATTTTATTTAGTACTTGTATAATTTCAGCCGAAGCAAAAGCCATTCCGAGTCTGATTGCTGCATTTCCCCAAGCTTTCGACATAGTTTGTAAAACAACTAAATTTGGATATTCAGTGAGGAATGTTGAAAAAGTACCACCTGTAGAAAAATCAATATATGCTTCATCAATTACAACTATTCCTCTGAACCATTTCAGAATTTTGTGTAATTCAGTTCTGTTTAAACTGTTGCCCGATGGATTATTAGGTGAACAAAGCCATATTATTTTGGTTTTCATATTAGTTGCATCCATTAATTTGTATGCTTCAATATCGAAATTTTGGTTCAACAAAACTGTACGATATTCTACATCATTTACAGCCGCGCAAACTTTATACATACCATAAGTTGGCTCAATAGCCACAACATTGTCATGCCCTGGTTCACAAAATGCCCGGAATAACAAATCTATGGCTTCGTCGCTACCGTTTCCTGTAAAAATATTTTCTACGGGCACATTTTTTACTTTCGAAATTTGCGTCTTTAACTCCATCTGTACTGGATCAGGATAACGGTTGAAAGGCGAATTAAATGGATTTTCGTTTGCATCCAAATACACAGAAGCATTACCTTTGAATTCATCTCGTGCGCATGAATAAGGTACTAGTTCAACTATGTTTTTCCTTAAAAGTTCGTTTAAATTCATGTTATTAAATCTAATGTTTATTGTTTTTAAAAATTAATAAAAACGGAATATTTGCTTAGTAATATCCTGTTTTACCGCATATGTCGGCTATTTATTTCCTCTATTTCCTTTTCTTCATCCAAACGGACTTTTACAGCATTACTGTGAGCCTGAAGTTCTTCACTTTCGGCCATTAGTATGATTGCGTTGCTTAAATTTGTCAAACCTTCTTTGGTAATCTGTTGAAAGGTTACTTTTCGGATAAAACTATCAAGATTTACGCCATTATATGCCTTAGCATAACCATTGGTAGGTAAAGTATGATTCGTGCCTGATACATAATCACCGGCACTCTCGGGTGTATAATCTCCAAGAAATACCGAGCCTGCATTTATTATCCTGTCGGCAACGCCCATATGATAACGCGTGGAGATAATAAGATGTTCAGGTGCATATTCATTAATCATATCTACTGATTCTTCAAGTGTATTAAGAATAATAATCTTGCTATTTTCCAATGCTTTGCGTGCTATTTCTTTGCGTGGAAGATTTTCAATTTGTATTTCAATTTGCTCCAATACTTTTTCAACCACCACTTCATCTACAGTTATCAAAATTACCTGACTGTCAATACCATGTTCAGCCTGCGATAATAAATCAGCAGCCACAAAAACCGGATTCGACAATTTATCGGCAAGTACAGCAACTTCCGAAGGTCCTGCAGGCATATCAATAGCGACATCTTTGAGTGAAACAAGTTGCTTGGCTGCTGTTACAAATTGATTGCCGGGTCCAAAAATCTTATAAACCTTAGGTACAGTTTCGGTACCATAAGCCATTGCAGCAATAGCTTGCGTACCTCCAATTTTGAAAATACGGTGAACACCGGCAACTTTTGCAGAATATAAAACTGCCGGATGAATTTTCCCTTCTTTATTTGGTGGTGTACAGAGCACAATTTCTTTACAATCTGCAATACTTGCAGGTATTCCTAACATAAGTACAGTTGAAAAAAGTGGAGCTGTGCCACCCGGCACATAAAGTCCTACCTTTTCGATGGCAATGGCTTTTTGCCAACAATAAACACCCGGTGATGTTTGTATTTCGGGCAAATCAATTTGTTGTTCTGAATGAAATCTCCATATATTTCTTCGAGCCATTTCTATGGCTTGTTTTAAATGTATCGAAATTGATTTTTCAGCATCAGCAATTTCCTCTTTGGTTACTTCTGTAACATCAAGTTCAACATTATCAAACTGCCCTGTATATTTTTTTACAGCATTATCACCATGCAAACGCACATCGTCCAACACTTTTTGTACAGTATCAAATAATGTTGTACTATCGAAAACCGGACGTTTTAAAATCTTTGACCAAGTTTCTTTTGCAGGATATTTTATTATTTGCATTTCTTAAAGTTATAAATTAATTTACAAAGGAAGACATTTTATTAAAATAAGCAATAAATTCGGTAATAAACTTACTTCCAGTTTATTTAACAATCCTGCCAAAAATAACTTTCTTGATTAAAACGCACATCAGTAATAAAAGGTTTAGCAAGACTGAAATTTTTACCGACTGTTATACATTTTCGGGCTTTGTCAGTTTAAATGTTTGTTAAATTTGAATTTTGCAATTCGTATCGCTTGTTACGTGTTGTATTCATATTAAGTTTAAAAACTTGAAACTAATTCTTATAAAAAACATCCCATTTATCATTCAATTCTTCCATACTGTTAAGAACAACATCAGCACCACTTGATATCAAAACTTGTTTTTCGAGTGGACCAGTATTTACAGCCAAAGTAAATAATCCGGCAGCTTTAGCTGATTCAACTCCCAAAGGAGCATTTTCAACTACAACAACCTCCCAGGGTTTTAAACCTGATTTTTTGAGTGCTTTCAGATAAGGTTCCGGAAATGGTTTTCCCTGTATAACATCGTAAGCAGTTACCATTTTGTCTTTCTGAAAAATATCAGGAAAATGCAGTTGTAAATTGTCAATCAAACTGGTTTGACCTGACCCGGTTACGACAAATATTTGCAATCCCTGTTTTTTTATCTTTTTAAGTAAATCTGATACAAAAGGGATTCTCTCGGGAGAATCAAATGCTTCAAAATATTTAGATTTTAATTGATATATTATTTGTTTTTCAATTTCAGTTGCATCTCGTCCAAATGTTTGGTTAAATGCACCATCTATTGTTGAATGTCCGGTCCGTCCTTCGTTCATGTATGCTTGATATTCAGTAAATGGAATATTTACATCGGTCAGTGCCTGAACCCAGGCAGAAGCGTGGTATTTCATAGAGTCGAAAAGGACTCCATCCATGTCAAAAAAAACAGCTCTGGGATTAAAAACGGGATAATTATTTTGTTTTAAAAACTTATTCTTAGCAGTAGAAAACATTTATTTATAAATTGATTTGCAAAGATATAAATTTTGAACCTAAAATTCGATATATTGATATTTGAAAGTTCAAAATATAACATTTTTATTACTAAAATGTTAAATATTCTTGAAATTAATTTGAAGTAGTTTTTAAAAATTTGAGTGGAAGAAAAATAGTTTCGTATTCGCATCTATTTCATTATAAAATGTTTTGTAGATAAAAAAATACAGGCATTTCTTTGCATGAAAAAATACCCGTGAGATATTAGTCAAGCAAACATATTTTTACTAAGTATTACAGAAATATTTGTATCGACCTCGGGTTAATCGCATTATAACCTCATCTTAACAAACTGTATTGGTAATTATATCAAAATACTTATTATCAAGCAATAAATGTAAAAAATATTAACTATCAGATGAGGTTAAACATCAAATATAATTTAATATTTTATATATTCTTGTACAAAAATGATAAATAATTTCATATTATTTGCATTTATAGCGATTTTATGGTATATTTTTTGTATTTTTGTGGACTTAATAACACTATTTATGACCCCGAAAATATTTTTATTCCTGACTATCATCTTAATTTTACTTGCTTCATGCTCTTTAGAGGGGGAGTCAAATTATACGCCGCAAATAATTTTACTTAGAAATCCTACTTTACAGAATGGAGATTCATTATTCGCATATTCAACCGACGAAGGTGGTGTATACCGGCTTGATACTATATCAGTAGGTGATACAGTAACTTTTTTAACTTACATGACTGGATATGAAAATAATTTAACAGCATTCTATCTGAAAGAGTCGGCTGATAGTGTAACAAGAATCATTTTGCCGAATAAAGTTGAAATGGACAGCATTTTTTTACCATCATCGGACTATAAAACAGGAAAATTTATGATGAAGGGAAATTCTTCAGTTTTATATTTTCCTTTTAAATATGTAGCTATGGCTCCAAGTAATACAGCAAAACTACAAATGGTAACTGTTTCGGATGCAAATTTCAAAAATAATTTTGTTTCAAGCAGCAATAGCATAACATTTAAAACCGCAATTAGAGCAAAACAGGCAGCTACTTCAACAAAATAGAATTTGTGATTTCTATAAACATCAATTTGCAAATACTACACTTATAAACAAAAAGTTAAGTCATAAAAAAAATGGCAATCAGAAACCACTGATTGCCATTTTTTTTATTTTATTGCTTCCAAATGATTTATCAAAGGATTAGCATACATTTCGAGTAATTTCAACATTAGAAAATCATCATCTTTATCAACAATTTGTATTTTTTCTATCTGCTTTTCCAAATATCTTTCAAAGTCAAGCTTATCCATCATTGTATAATCGTGGGAAAATTGATCAGTTTTAAAGAGTAAATCGTATGCAATTTTATTGTTTTCGAAAATAGTATAATTTGCATGAATTCTTTTATCGATTAACTGAGCTATTGTAGACAAATAGTCTTTCTTATTAATAACAGTTTTTTCAATATTAACTAACTCTTTATTGATATCGCCGGTAATTGTATATACCACTCTGCCTTTATATCCCATCACTCCGGTTTGCATACTGATCATGTCATCCTGTGCTAGTTTTTTGAAGTCAGGATTATCACGCTTTGCTTGAAATTCTGCAGCTTTAAGATAATCGCAAGGATCGTATTCGTAAGAAATGGCTAACGGACAGATATTCAATTTAGAAAGATTTTCACTAAGAGTACCCTTTCCGTACATGTTAACCATTTTAAGCAAACTTTCCTGTGTGCGATCGTTCGAATCTTTTGCTCTTCCTTCGCGCTGTGCAATCCAAATTGACTGTTTTTTTTCATTTAGCACAAAGTAGATATATTCTGAAAGTAATTTTGAACTTTCCAATACCTGACGCGGACTTAAACCACGCCTTACAATAAAACTTTTATTCACTTTTACCAATTCTTCAATCCATGGGAAAATCAATAAATTATCCCCGATTGCTATTTCCACTGTGTCCATTCCTCGTTCGAGAAATTTAGCGCAAAGTAATGCCGAATCCAGAATTATGTCGCGATGATTAGATATGTAAAGATAAGATGTAGAGTTGTCTAATTTTTCTGAACCATTAAGTGCAATTCCTTTGGTTTTATGAGCTTCGATATACTGTAGAAAAGGAAAAACTAATTCTTTTTGAAAATCAATTATAGAATGGTAACCTAAAACTCTTTGTTTAATTACTTCTTTGGGTATAAGAGGATAAACTGTACTCAGAACTTTCATAAACGCTTTTTCGTTTGTCAATCGCTCTAAAGCATCATGTATTTCTTCGTTGTTATAACAACGAATCTCATCAAAAACTGTATTCATTATGTTGTAATTTTTTTATTTTTTTTAATAATCAACGGAACAAAAAACTGAGGTAAATATAAATAACCGGTCCTGCAAGCAACATGCTGTCAAACCGATCTAGCATTCCACCGTGTCCGGGTATTGCATTTCCTGAATCTTTTACTTGTACAGTTCTTTTCAATAACGATTCGGCCAAATCGCCAAAAGTACCAAAAATAACTACTATTTCCGAAAATACCAGCCATTGTACTAAACTAATTTCAGGAATTAATAAAGAAAAAACATATCCCGAAATCAATGAAAACACTGCACCACCAAAAAATCCTTCCCATGTTTTTTTTGGTGAAATTTTTTCAAATAACTTGTGTTTGCCAATTGCAGTTCCTACTAAATATGCTCCGGTATCATTAATCCAGATAGTAATAAAAAATGCGAGTAAAAAGTAAGGTTGTATATTGTGAATAAATAAGATATAGTTGAGCAAGGAAAAAGGGAGTGCTATGTATAACTGACCGGTTATAAAATAAGCCCAGTTGTGTAAAGGATTTTTGTTTTGAAAAAACAAACCTGAAATGAGAACAATTACTATATAAAGTCCATAAATTGAGTATGCAGGATAGTGTAACAAGCCGGAAGCAAATAAAAAAGAGGTGACAAATAAAATTACACCTCCTAAAAGTCCTATTAAGGGATTTACACTAACAGATTGTTGCTGATTGGTAAGTTTATGAAATTCAAAAACTGTCCAGCCGGTAATAGCGGAAAATACAACTGCATAAGCATAGCGACTGAGTAATACAGAACCTACTACGCAAGCAACAAATAATATTCCGCTTAGCGATCGTGTTAGAAAGTTATTAATAGCAACCATACAATTTCGAATTTAATAATTTTCCCTTTCAAATTAAAAATAGATTTCATGAGATATGTTTTTTTAAACAACCGATTTCTATTGTTTAAACTTTTAGTATCTGCAAAGATAAATAAAGTTTAATTTAATCGGAGAAAAATTGCAAATTCTTTTGGTCCGTGAGCCCCTAATACTAAAGTTTTTTCAATATCAGCAGTACGGCTCGGTCCGGTAATGGTAGTAATGGTTGATGGAAGTGAGTTTTTGTATTTTTCATGTATTGCATTTAAGGCATCTTCGGGATATTCGACTAAAAGAGACTCGTCTGCAATAACGATATGAATAGGTGGAAAAACAATCATTTGACGACCCGATTCACCTGCTGAAGTAACAACTACACTCCCTGTACGTGCAATCAGTAATTCGCAATCAGTAATACCAACTTTCATACCCTCGAAAAATTTTGGACTATTCACATAAGCAATATTAAATTGCTTGAGTAGAGTAATAATTTTCGAATCGCGACAAAAAACTTCAGTAAGTTTATTTACCTCAAGAAATGATTTTATTTGTGTGAATTGTTCGTCTTCATTTTTCGAAAGGTAACATTTTCCGCTGATACTTTCAAGTTCATTTTTAAAACAATTTAACAAATCGGGTGAAACAGCTTTATAAATATCACTGTTTAGCACCTGATTATTTTCTAATTTTGCAGGTCGCGAACTTTCAATTTTAGAGATTTTCGATAGGATTTGTTCACGCGAAGAATCAGACCTCATTCGGATTTATTTTATTATCAGCATCGGGTGCTGTTGCAGTTTCTTCTTTTGATGCATTATTCTCAGGTTCAATATTGTTTTTATCGCTGTTTTTTGCTTCAATCATGTTTAATTCTTTTGGTTCAGCATCACTATTTTGAGCCATCAATTCATCGCTACGCGATGTCCATTTGCGTTTTCCAAAAACACCTTCAAGGTCTTCGGCAAATATCACTTCACGTTCAATCAGCAATTCCGCCAAAGCGTTATGTCCTTTTGAATTATCTCTTAAAATTTGTTTTGCGCGTTCATATTCACTAGCAACAATATTTTTTGCTTCCTCGTCAATCAGTTCGGCTGTTTTTTCGCTGTATGGTTTTGTAAATCCATAATCAGAATTTCCTGTAGAATCGTAATAACTCATATTCGGCATTTTTTCACTCATCCCAAAATAAGCTACCATGGCATAAGCACGTTTTGTGACCCGCTCAAGGTCGTTAATAGCTCCTGTTGAAATTTGCTTTAGGAAGATTTCTTCAGCTGCCCTTCCACCCAAAGTAGAACACATTTCATCAAGAATGTGATCGCGATTTGTTAGCTGACGTTCTTCGGGTAAATACCATGCTGCACCCAGGGCCTCTCCTCGTGGAACTATAGTGACTTTCACAAGCGGATTGGCATGTTCAAGCATCCAACTGATGGTTGCATGACCAGCTTCGTGATAAGCAATTGATTTTTTTTCCGATTTGGTAGTAATTTTGGTTTTCTTTTCAAGTCCACCCACAATTCGGTCTACAGCATCCATGAAATCTTGTTTTTCAACAAAAGATTTATTTTTTCGGGCTGCAATCAGTGCTGCTTCGTTACAGACATTTGCAATATCGGCTCCTGAAAATCCGGGAGTTTGTTTGGAAAGAAAATTAACATCAACTGTTTCGTTTATTTTTATCGGACGTAAATGCACATTAAAAATCTCCTTGCGCTCATTTACATCGGGTAAATCCACATGAATTTGTCTGTCGAAACGACCTGCACGCAATAATGCCTTGTCAAGAATATCGGCACGGTTGGTTGCAGCTAAAATTATTACTCCTGAATTTGAACCGAAACCATCCATTTCGGTAAGCAGTTGATTCAGGGTGTTTTCTCGTTCGTCGTTACTCCCCATATTCGGATTTTTACCACGTGCACGACCTACAGCATCTATCTCGTCGATAAAAATGATACATGGAGATTTTTCTTTAGCCTGTCGGAACAAATCGCGAACACGCGAAGCTCCTACACCTACAAACATTTCAACAAAATCCGAACCTGACATTGAAAAGAATGGAACATCAGCTTCGCCGGCTACTGCTTTTGCCAATAAAGTTTTACCTGTTCCCGGAGGGCCTACAAGTAGTGCTCCTTTGGGTATTTTACCTCCAAGTTCAGTGTATTTTGATGGATTTTTCAAAAATGAAACAATTTCTTCTATTTCCTGTTTTGCTTCAGCCAGTCCGGCTACATCTTTAAATGTTATTTTATTAACAGTGTTACCTTTGTCAAAAAGTTGTGCTTTTGATTTTCCAACACTAAAGATTCCACCTGAGCCTCCTCCCATTTGACCAGACATTCTTCGGCTCATAAAAACAAAGAATAAAATCAATAGTAAAAATGGCATAACAGAATATAGAAAGACTTCGATATAATCACGACTTTGTTTATAATCAACAACTCCTGTATATATATTTCCTTTTTTTGCTTCGGCAATAAATTTTGAAAACTCGTCTACAGATGGAATTCTAACAGTGATTTTTGGATCCTTTTCGTAGGTTTCAGATTTTTCACCGAATACTTTTTTAATGGCGGATTTACTAACTTTTGCTTCAATAATGTTCTTTGAAGGGAATACATCGATTTTTTCAATATATCCTGCTTTAATATGTTCTTCAAAAGTTGAATAAGGAATTTCTTTTACAGGATTTGAGTCATTAAAAAAATACGAGCCCAATAATATAATTACAATTAGTCCGTAAATCCACGATATATTGAATTTTGGAAGTTTACCGGAAGGTTTGGTGTTTAAATTTTTATTTTCCATTATATGTTATTAATCATTATTTCTTTTTTATTCAACTTTTAATTTAAATCTTTAATTAGCTTCACATCTGCATCAGACCATAAATGTTCTAAATCGTAAAATTCACGACTGTGACGCTGAAAAACATGTACGATGATCTGTCCATAATCCAGTGCTATCCACTCACAATTTGCAAATCCGTCTGTAGCATATGGTTTGATATCAATTTTTTCATGAACCATGTCTTTTATTGATGAAGCTATTGCATTTACATGTATATTTGAATCGCCTTCGCATATAACAAAATAACTGCATGGAGATTCCTTTAATTTATTTAAATCAACAATTACAATTTTCTTTCCTTTTCTATCTTGTATTCCTTCAACAATATTATTAACAATTTGTTCGTTTTCAATCATTTTTTAAATGTGTGTTTAATTTATTTATGTTTTTTGCAAATAGAAAATTCAATAATTAAAAGGTTAAAATTTAAAGTATATTAGGTTTGTAAATTTTTTTAGGCTTGAAGTGCTAACACACAAAATTTATACCTAAATATAATCTGTAAAAATAGTTATTTATATATGACAATATGACATACAAAAAAAAGTCCGGTACAGATTTTTGCACCAGACTTTTATTAAATTTGATGATAATTTATCTTACAATAGAAAGAAAAGCCTTGTCGGTAAAATATTTTGAAAATTCAAGATCATTCAAGGCTTTTGTTGCAAACGATTTATCAGCAGTAATCGCATTTTTAAGATTTGTGTAAACTGCATCACGGTCATTTGTGCGAGCACCCACAATGGCTGCAAGATATGCAGAAGTTGCATTAGGATTTTTAACAGCAGATAATGTGTTACGCGCTGAACTGTAGTCTTTGTTTAAAATTTGCAACAGAGCAACATTGTTAGTTTCTACATTGCCAAATGCAGATTTTGCTTTTACATAATCACCTTTCATCATATACAACGAACCTAAGGCATTACTTAAATTACCGGAGGTACCTACTGATTTTCCGAAATATTCTTCTGCTTTTGATAGATTTCCTTTTTCTAATGCATCAACACCCGCATTATAGTTCAAATTTGGATCTGTAGGTGAAATAGCAAATGCTTTTCCAAAAAGCTCGGCAGCTTCTTCAATACTTCCCTGAGCATTTTTAATGGTTGAGAGATTGTTGTAACCACGGGCATCATTGGGGAATAAATCTATAACCTTCTGATAAATTACGGCTTTTTCAGTTGAGTTGTCTGTTAAGGTAGCAGCATACAATAATTCTTCAACGTTTAATTTATCAGGATTTATTTTAGCAAGTTCAGTTATCTCGGTGTCTGATTTTCCGATAACATCAACTGTTAATTTCAGGCGTGACCGACGTAATTTTGGAAGAATATCCTCTGCAATACTTTTAAATGTAACAGAAAGATTCTTAATTTCACGTTCGCGTTCTTCAGGGTCAGAATACATAGAAAGAACACGTAATATAACTTCTTTGTCCTGAATATTTGATGATTCCATTAATTTTTGGAACCCATCCCAGTCTTCGGCTGTAAATTTTGAATCAATGCTTACCTTGGATTTTAGTTTCTTTAGTTCTTTATTTAAAAAATCAGAAGTAACTTTCTGACGTTTCTCAGCCAGATTCGTGTTTAAATCAAGACCACCATCAGGCGATGCATATCCAGATATTTCCAATCCTGAAACATTTTTATTTTGATTATCTTTAGCGTCTTTAATTTTTTTTGTCAATTCAACTACATCCGAAGACTTTGTTTCACTGTTACGCAAATCAGTTTGTTGAATAAGAAACAGAATATCAGCTTCCTGCATTTCCTGAATAATTCGTTGGAATTTATCTGCAATAATAACTGCGCCATCTACACCAGCGTTCGGACCAAAGGCATTGTATGCTAATTGCGATGTGGCAATTACACCATCAGCAACTTTTACACCAGGTATAGCGTAAGTTTTTTTAGATGTTGACACACTGAATTCAAGAAATAATTCGGATTTTACCATATCAGGCACATATTTAAAAGATGTGGTCATGGTATATGTTCCACCCGTTTTGTAAGAAATGGTTTTGTCATTCCCTTTTACTTTTTCTCCCTGAAAAACTGAAGATTGTCCTTTAACTTCTTTCCCTTTGAATTTAAGTACTGGTGTTACTGTTACAGTAGCATTTTTAGCAAAATACTTTTCAGGAAAATTGCCAGAAATAGTAGCGTTTACCATTCCTCCTTTTACTTCAAGAGGATTAGGTGTACATTTAAAAAGACTTTGATCTAAAGTTGTTAAATCTTTGTTACATGAACTGAAAAATAAGGTCAAAATGATAGACGCTGCGAATAAAATTTGTTTTCTCATAACATTTTATTTTATATTTGTATTTATTTTTATTTTGATATAGTCTGACTACAAAAATACAAAAATTCAATGAATTTTATTTACTTTGCAGAAGCATTCGCTGTTTTTTTTATTTTTTTCATAATAATTTGGTATTATACAACAATTTACATAAATACTCTACAAATATAAATGAAATGTATTCATCGATACTTAAGCTTTCTCTTTTATTTTCTCCGATATTTATCAATTAAAAAAATTTATAATTACTTTGGTTTGTTGATTTCTTACAAATTTTCAATCAAAAAAACGTATTTCAATCAGAATTTGCAACCCGCATTCATTTCCGTAGAACCTTGCAATTTTTGTCAGTTAAGTTGTCCTGAGTGTCCGGTTGGTGTTCGAGTTATAAAAAAAACAAATCAAATGGATGATTTTGTTTTCAGAAAATCAATCGATGAGTTAAAAGATAAATTGCTACATGTTATTTTTTATTTTCAAGGGGAGCCATTGCTCAATAAAAATCTCCCGAAAATGATAGAATATGCCCACAAGGCTGGTATTTTTACTTCAACATCAACAAATGCACAAGCCTTAACACTTAATACTGCAAAAGAATTAGTAGCATCAGGCATCGATAAATTAATTATTTCAATTGATGGTGCTACACAGGAAGTTTACGAAAAATATCGTATTGGAGGAAAATTACAAAAGGCAATTGATGGTGTGGAATTTATCAATTATTGGAAAAAGGAATTAAAATCTCTAACTCCTTTGGTCGAAATTCAGTTTATTGTTTTCAAAACCAATGAACATCAATTAAGCGTAATGAAGAGATTGAAAAAGGAACTTGATGCAGACAGACTTGTATTCAAAACAGCACAATTATATAATTTTGAAAACGGAAATGAATTATTGACCACTTTAGACCAATACTCCCGATATAGAAAATTGGAAAACGGAAAATATGAGATTAAAAACAAATTAGAAAACCACTGTAAGAGAATGTGGATGGGGGCTGTTTTAAATTCTGAAGCTAATGTGCTGCCATGTTGTTTCGATAAGAATTCGGATTACTCTTTCGGCAATCTGAATCAAAATTCGTTTCAATCGGTTTGGCACAATGAAAAGGCTTTCAGTTTCAGAAATTCACTTCTTGAGAACAGGAAGCAACACGAAATGTGTCGGAATTGTACAGAAAAATAAAAAAACGGCCCGGGGTTTCGGACTTTGTAAAACAGAAAACCTTGAGTCTACTCCGAAAAAGAGTAGAACGCAAAAGTCCCCAAAGACGCGAGTAAAAGCAAATTTATAAATAGTTATGATACAACATAATAACTGAATTCATTTTGTATAAATTTATACAATTTACTTAATTTGCGTTCAAAAATGACTTTTCGGAGTAAACTCATTGATTAAAAATCAACAAAAAATATCTTTTTGTAATTTTTATTGTATCTTTACAGCTTGAAATTTTAATTGCATGTTTACCAATATCAATAGGATAGATTATAAGTAATGAATAAGCAACTCAAATTTCAGTTTTTCAAAAATTACATTTCAAAAAAAATTTAAGTTGAATGGCAAAATCTCAGAATTCATTTATTAAACAGGAAAAAGAGAAAAAACTTTTAAAAAAAAGAAAAGATAAACAGCAAAAAATGGAGGAGCGTAAACAGAATCCTTCATCCGGTGGTTTCGAAAACATGATAGCTTATGTTGACGAAAATGGTAACATCACCAACACACCACCTGATCCCACAAAGAAAAGAATAATTGATGCTTCAACCATAGAAATTGGTGTTTCACGACGTGAAGATGAAGTCCTTCCTGCTGTAAGAAACGGAAGAGTTGATTTTTATGACGATTCAAAAGGATTTGGATTTATAAAAGAAACCGGAACTCAGGAAAAGTATTTTGTGCATGTAAAAGGCTTATTGCAAGATATAAAAGAAGGTGATATGGTGTCATTTGAACTTGAACAAGGACGCAAAGGTTTGAATGCTGTTTTAGTAAAGAAAATTTAGATTCTTCCTGTTTTTAAAAATTATTTCTGATGTGTGTATGTAAATAAATGTTTGATTTTAAGTGAATACTCACCACTTCTACTCAAAAATCAACCGTTAACATTACATACTGCATCAGTGATTAATTTAATTAGTTGTTTTATGATTTCAATTCCCCGAAAATTTCACCACTCCCGATACAAATTTTTGAATCTTTATCGTAAATTACACCAAACTGTCCGGGCGCAATGCCTTGTAATTTAAGTTCTGATTGAATTAGATAGCCATTTTTTGTACAGTTAATTTTACCTTTTGAAAATTCGGGTGTATGTCGAATTTTGAATGTAATATCGTATGTGCTTAAGTTCTTATCCCAGGGATTTTCTGTAATAAAATGCATGTCGCGCAATAAAAAGTTTTTTCCATATTGAGTCTCAACTTCATATCCTTTTGAAACCCAGATAATATTTGCTTCTATATCTTTTTTGATAACGTACCACGGACCGCCCGAAAGACTTAATCCCTTACGCTGGCCAACTGTATGAAACCAATAACCAAAGTGTCGGCCAAGAATTTTACCGGTTTCGAACTCTACAATTGGACCTGGTTTTTGTCCCAAATAACGTCGAATAAAATCGTTGTAATTTACTTTACCCAGAAAACAAATGCCTTGACTATCCTGGCGTTTTGCACTTGGTAAACCTGCATCAACTGCAATTTGCCTAACTTCACTCTTCATTAAATCACCAAGGGGGAACATCAGTTTTGAAACTTGTAAATAATCAATTTGTGCCAAGAAGTCCGTTTGGTCTTTCACAGGATCTTTTGCTGTTGATAAGTAAGTTTTTCTATTCAACTCAGTTGTTGATGCGTAATGACCTGTTGCGGTTTTATCAAACAAATATCCGGCTCTTTGCTCAAAAATGCCGAACTTGATCAATTTATTGCACATTACATCCGGATTAGGAGTTAATCCTTGTTTTACCTTTTCAATCGTATATGCTACCACATTGTCCCAATAATCCTGATGTAAATCAATTATTTCAAGTTGAAGTCCGTATTTTCGAGCAATTAATGATGCCATTTCAATATCTTCCTCGGAAGTACAGTGAAGCAATTCATCATCATCCATTCCGATTTTTATATAAAATAAAGTAGGATTATGTCCTGCTTCTTTTAATAAATGTACTACTACAGAACTGTCGACCCCGCCGGATAATAAAGCAGCTATATTCATTATTTTTTTTTACTATTATCCCGACAGTTATCGGGGTTACAATTTACATTTTCAAATTTAATATCAATTCTGAGGTCATCTTTTACTCTTTCTATTCTGTCATTAGGCTTCGACGTGAGCTCAGTCGAAAGGGGGTAGGGGACTTACTCTTTTCTCTAAATATAATATTCTGCCAGTTCAACAATTCCTGCACGCATGGCATATTTTGTTGCTTCGTGTACACTGTTTACTTCTATTTTTCTGAAAATATTTTTGCGGTGGGTCATTACAGTATGTATACTTATGTGCCTTTTTACTGCAATCTCTTTTGTGGTTTTACCCAACGATATTTCCTTTAATATTTCTGTTTCGGTAGCTGTAAGGAATATTTTTTTTACACTTGAAGAAGAATTATTATATTTTGAATTTATTAAAATATTGCTTATATGACTGCAAATATATCGATTACCTTTAATAAATTCATTCAGAAAAGCATTGTATTCATCTGGAGAACTATCTTTTAATAAAATACTCACTTTGTTTGAATTTATAAGTAATTGGTCAATAAAATCTTCGTTTAACACATCCGAAAAAAATAACCAATGCACACTCTTATATTTTTGTTGTAGCTCAATTAATTCGTCAATATTGTTGAAATCAAATAATTCATAATCTAATATTACAAGGTTGATTTCCAGTAATTCAAGGTTGTTAAAAATCTCAGTTTTGTTGATTACTACTGAAATTTCAAAAGATTCAGGTCTTTGATTGAAAATAAATCTCCAACCGGCAGAAGTTATATATCGATTATCTGCCAACAATATATTTAAAGAACCGGAAATTGTATTCATTGTAATAGTTGTTTTATAAAAAACAAAATTAGTATTATTATTGCATTATTCATCAATAAATCAAAAAAGACAACAGAGTTGTTGTCTTTTTTGATTTACGAATACCTCAAATAAGATGCTAAATAATTTACCTGTTGTTTTCTAAATCAATACTCCCACAAGTCAAGTTCGAAGTTTAATAATTCGTTTTCAATTCTTTTTTGCTCATTTCTTATTTTTTTAGGGTCGTTATATGATTCAAGCAAAGTTCTGTTGAACATATTTGCATCTCCTAATAAATAACTGGAATAAAATTTCTGAGCAAAGAACTCATCAAATGTTATTCTCTGTGTTTCGTTACCATTTGGTATAACATACTGTTTGGCCAAATATGGACGCAACTCATCAAATGAGAACCAGCAAAGAATTGATTCACGGAAAAAATCAATAGATATTTTTGATCTGGAGTTGTTTGGGTTGTTTGAATTCATAGGAGCAATAGCCATGATTTTTGAAAACATTCTTGAATAATGTTTATCAAAAAACACAACTTCTTGAGTTAAGAATTTTAATTGAGTTTTGATATATTGCTGATACTGGTCTTCTACTATTCTAATTTCATTGGTTATTGAATCGACCTGAATAAGATCATTTTCTCTGAAATCATCGTAGGCAAAAATGAGAGGTAAATCAGTTTCTAACACTTTATCGTTAAAAGATGGTCTAATTTCGCGAGGATTTCTGCGGTAAACAGACACACCATTAGTAATGGCATTGAGCATTAACCTGAAGAGACTTTTATATTCTTCGTTTGGTCGCATTGGGAAATACAATTGATAATTCTGTTTATCCCGCATATCAATTACATTATAAACTATTCTTGACCAGACAATGTCATCACTTCTGTGATTAATTACTGCTATAGTATCACCTAAACCCGCTATTTCTGTGGTCTGGATGGAAATACCACCCTTGTTGTTGAAAAATGGTTGTGCCATTTCTTGAGCAGTTATTTGATAAATAGGCAGTATTAATAAACAAATAATTATTATAGCACTTGTTTTTTTCATTGTTTCAAAACTTATAATTAATAATTTTTTAATAATTAAATTGTCACCTGAATTAAACCTGGATTTCTGACTTTACCATCAGGCCCGATAGCTTTTATGTTTTTAAAGGTAATAATATCACCGCCTTCGAGTCTTTCTATATCTGATAGTTGACGTGAATTAAATTTCGAACCATTGTTGTTTATCATACCATAAACAGTTTGCATTGTAAAAGATGTTACTGTAAAGTTGGCTTTAATTAGTTCATCCGGTCCGTAATCTGCAACTATCGAGACACCACTTGATGCCAAGATTCTTTTGGTTAATGTACCCTCAAAAATCTGTCTCTGAATACCTCCAGCATCTGTATATTGTAGAAATGATTTGGGGTCAGGTAGATATTTTACTCTATAAGTTCCGCCTCCCATAGCAAGTTCTTTACCTTCTACTTTTCCTAAAACTGCAATTGTTATTTCACCATCTTGTGTTGGACGAATAATGTATCTGCCACTCCCATTTTTTGCAAAAGTACCACCGTTAACCCTAATGGAAACATTTTCGGATGCTATGCCGGGAACCGATATGCTGAACTTATTATCAATTCCTCTATAAACCACATTTAAATCCTCATTAGAAATTGTAGCCGATGGTTCACCAACTATATAATCGCTTGAAAATGGATAAGATTTTATTGTCCCATCGTTTCCTGTCAGTTTAATTGAGCCTGAGTAATTAAATGAGCCTGATTTTCCACAGATAAGATCATATATTCCGTTTTTTAATTGAGTGTTTCCAATAAAATAACTGGGTCTTTTTGTAGAATCAACTGCAGCAAGTACAATTTGAGCTGAATATTTTCCACCTCTAATAACGTATCGTGAATTAGGTACAACCAAGGCCGTAATTTTATTTACACGGAAATCTGAAATGTCAGTTTGACTTTTCAAATGTTGCACCATTTCTGCTTCTGTGGTACGAATATCACTTTGATATTTGGTTAATATAGTTATTACTGCAGATACAGGCATCATTTCGAATAATGAACTCTGCCATGTATGACCGGTTTTAGTTTTACCCGTGTAAAACATATTGCTATAAATAATCTGTTTCTGTGGATTGTCGGTCGAAAAGGATAACATTAGATTTCTATAATCATCAATTTTTTGTTTTAATACTTTACCGTTACCACGGGCTATTGCATATTCTCCGGAACTATCCAAATTGTCTCGCGAAATTATTTTTCTAGCTTTGGGGTCAGCATCTCCTTTATCGGCAATTTTTATTATCTGAACTTTAAAGTTTTCAATATAATTAAAAAGCTCATCAGATTTTTGTTTCACTGTTATGGCTTTATCCAACCATTCTTTTACTTTTGTTGGATTTCGTTTTTGTAAATCTTCAAAATCTGAATACAATGTATTATTTTTCATTTCAGAAGATTCGATTGTAGTATGTAAACTGTTGTCAACCAAAGTGAACCCATTTAAGATTTCGCTTGATACATTTAGAGCCAACATTGCTGTAAGCACTAAATACATCATGCCAATCATTCGCTGTCGTGGGGTTTCGGGACAATTCTTAGCTGCACTCATTTTTTATATCTTTTTTTTTAAGACAAAGCATTCAGCATATTACCGTAAACTTTATTTAAATCAGCAACCTGACGGGTTAATTGAGAAGTTTCATTTTTAAAATTTTCAGTTTCTACAACTGCTGTTTGAGTGGCAGTTTTTATTTTTTTCATTTCATTTGTAACAGCATCAAGCTCGTCACTTACTTTTTGTAATGATTCCGTTTGAGTATTAAAAGCTTCTGTTTGAGCCTTAATATTCATCAGTTGAATTTCATAAATCGAATTAATCGAAGCCAAATTTTTATTAATATCATCAACTTTTGCGGAGTACTGAATGGTGTTTTTTTCAACTACATTCATTCCCTCATTTACCCCGATATAAGAGGAATGTAATTTTTCCATTTCGCTATTTAAAGCATCTTGTGTAGAAGTATATTTTTGGGTTACGATATTGGCTGTTTCGATATTTTTTACAAAATTCTCTGTTAGCTCTAATACTGAAGATAAATTAGATAATTGTACCGCACTATTGGATAAAGCTATAAAGTCATCAGGAGTTTGTGCAACTATATTATTAATGTTTGATCCGGAAGAAGTTGATTCGGAAGAAGTTGATCCGGCTGAACCAGATAAATTTAGATTCTGAATATTCCCCCCTGAAAAATTTGAAGTAATTTTTTCTTTTGATTTGTTTTCAAAATCAAAAACCTTTTCCCAGTCAAATTCTTTGTAAGGTTTATCAAAAACACCTAATGCAAAAACAATTACTTCGGTGGTCATACCAATTGCTAACATGATTTCACCGTACCTTAAATGTAGAATCTTAAACATAGCTCCAAGAATTACAATTGAAGCACCCAAACTGTATATTGCACCAAAAACCCGTTTTACAGGATATGAATTCCACCAAATGTCGAATTTTGTTTGATTAGTCATATTTTTTTCTTTAATGAATTTATGATATTTTACTCACCATTAAATGAACGAACACATCTGAATCCAATATATGGACGGCTTTCGTATTGATACTCGTAGGTTCGAACGCCGCATTGAAGGTAGTATGCAATATCTTTCCATGAACCACCTTTAACAACTTTACGTTTTAAAACATCAGGGTCGTCTTTTTTTGCGTTATATTGATAGTTCGGATTCATATCAAGAACTAATCGGTTCGATGTATTAATATAAGCTGAGGATGTCCACTCAGCTACATTTCCGGCCATGTCGTATAATCCAAAATCATTGGGAACAAATGAACTTACCTTCATTGTAGTAGCACCGGTATCACCATTGTAATTTCCTCTCATTGGTTTAAAATTTGCTAAATAACAACCTTTGGTGTCACTGACAAAATTTCCTTTCCAGGGATATAAATTAAGAGATTTTCCACCTCTTGCAGCATATTCCCATTCGGCTTCAGTAGGCAATCTGTACTCCTGTGATTTAACTTTTGAAACACTGTTGAAAAGTTTAGTTCTCCAGTAGCAAAAAGCCTGAGCTTGTTCCCAGGTAACACCAATTACAGGGTAATTTGAAAATCCGGGATCGGAAAAGTACATTTGCATTTTTGGGTCATTATAAGTATATTTAAAATCCCGAATCCACAACATTGTATCGGGATATATATTTACTATTCTGCTTGATATAAAATCTTTACGTGAAGTTAATTTTTTTTCTACAGTTTTGTTTACAATCATCCCACTGGCATCTATATATGATGTATCAACTCTCACTTTTGCATTTTCAGGAAATGATCCTGTGGTTACATTATACTTGTTTTGTGGTAATGAGGCCTGATCATAGTTTATCCATTCATATCTGAATATGATTTTTGCGGGATTTAATTGAGGCTTTTTCGATAGTTGATTGGCATTGTCATAATAAAAATAGTCCAGAATACGTTTTAGGGTAGTATCTCTTGTATTCCAGGGAACTTTTGTTTTCCAGTTTAACTGTACTTTTTCGAGTTCTTGAGGCGATAAATCGGGTATTTCTGTTCTATCGGGATATATGATTATTTTTTCATATCCATTCACATTCTCCAAAATCATGCGTCTTAGGGCAATTGAGTCACGCACCCAGTTTACAAACTGTTTGTACTCATCGTTCGTTATTTCTGTTTCGTCCATCCAGAATGCATCTACAGATACGCTTACGGGTTTGTCACTGCCTGATCCGAATGCCGACTGATCGTTTGGGCCCATCATAAACGAACCCCTTTTAATGAAAACCATACCATAAGGATTGTTTTCATTAAAGCCACCGGCGTTTAATGATTTAGTTGATGTGCCTACGAGCTCACCTGCGGGTTTATTACACGAAGAAAATATAAACGAAATAGTAAATATGAATATAAGACCTTTTTTCATTTTTCAATCATTTTTTATTGAAGACAGAAATTTCCTTTTTAAACAATAGTTGCGTTTTATTATAATATACGTATACTTTTATATTTTGTTGTTTTTTTTCCAAATAAATAAGCAAAACTATATGCAAATACAATTTCGTGAGAACCAGAACTTACTGTAATGATTTGATTAGTTGGTAAGTCGTAAGCATAACCAATCGAGACTCCACCTGCTATGTTTATACCTGCAAGAATCACTAAAGCATCCTGAAAACGATAAGATAAACCACCCCAATACTTATCTTCATACAACATTCTTGCCGTTAATTCACATTGCCAGTATGTAAAACCAGTTTTAAATAATGTGCTTGGTTTAACAACAATTTTTGAGTAAGGTAACTTGAAACTTGTACCTGCTGTAAAATATAGTAATCCCTTTTGTTGAAATTCTGTTGTTTCGCCCCAATTTACCTTAGGGTTATTTAAATGTTTGTATGAAATTCCAACATATGATTTCTGAGTTGAATACCATGCACCAATACCAGCATCGAAAGAAATGCCCGAAACAGGCACTAACGGAATAGCACCATCGGCAGTTAAATCGTGATAAGTGCCCAATGTTATTGGATGTGCAGCTACACTGTCTCCATTGAATCCGATACTCACAAACCCAATTTCAGGACCTACACTTAAAATTCCTGTCCCTATTTTTTTCTTGTATGCATATTGTAAATGAACTCCCTGATTGGTAAATTGACCAAATTTATCGTTATAAAAACTTACGCCTAAACCATGTAATGATTTTTTAATGTTTAATGGTGAGTTAATGCAAAAGTTGGTTGTCTGTCCGGCATTAGGCATACCAATCCATTGAATTCTGTGTTGTCCTACAACATCAATTAATCCGCTTCCACCTACCGCTGCAGGGTTAAAAGCAGTGCTGTTAAGCATGTACTGACTGAATTGTGCATCAAATTGTGAAAACGCAGAACCTATGCAAACAATTGACAACAAAATTATAAGTACAACTTTCTTCATGGGTTTCATCACTTTAAATATTCACAAACCATGAATTATCAAGCAATTTTTTGTTTGCGATATTATTAAAACTGAAAATCATGTAAAAAATTGTTTTGTAAATCATAATGTTTCGAAACTTATAAATACAAAGTCCATAAATTAATTCAAAAAGTCAGTTAAATGGCATTTTTTAATCAACCCATTTTGCTTTTTTATCGATTCGAATTAATTGGTAAAAATTGAATTTAAAAATGATCAGAACTTATTGTTTGCAAGAAAAAACTCTTTTCATCATTTTCAATTAAAGCAATTTTTTAAAACAAGAAACTGTTTAGTAAACTAATCGTTTTTACTAAACAGTTAATCATACCACCTTATCTCAACAAAAACACCAAAATAAGCGAAGTTCAAGGTTTTATTGAAAAAAAATTAATACTCTTCTTCATTAAAGAAAAAGTCTTCCTTACTTGGGTAGTCCGGCCAGATATCTTCAATGGTTTCGTAAATTTCACCTTCATCTTCGATCTCTTGTAAATTTTCAATAACTTCTAAAGGAGCTCCTGAACGAATTGCATAATCAATTAATTCATCTTTAGTCGCAGGCCAGGGTGCATCTTCAATTTTTGAAGCTAATTCCAACGTCCAATACATAAATAGTTATAAGTTTTTAATTAAATTAATAGCATTAAATTTTCCCAATTTTTCTGCAAAAGTAGAATTTTTTTTTATTTAAACTATTTTTTCCAACAAATTTCTTTCAAATCTGCACTAATATTAATATATCGTGATAATACAAAGAAATAGTCTGATAGTCTGTTTACATATTCAAGTATATGCATATCAACATTATATGCTGATTTAACGTCGTAAATTTTTCTTTCAGCTCTTCTTGACACTGTACGACAAACATGACATATTGCAGCTGCCTGAGTGCCACCCGGAAGTATGAAATTGCTCAATGGTGGTAAGCTTTCGTTTAAACGGTCTATTTCATTTTCGATATTTTTTATGTCGGTTTCTTTTAAAAAAGAGACTGAATTTATGGCAGTTTTTGAAGTATCTGTTGCTAAATATGAGCCTACAGAAAAAAGTTTATTTTGGATATTGTATAGAAAATGTTTATTTTCTTCCTCTAATGTATATGTATTTAACAAACCTATATATGAATTTAATTCATCAACTGTACCATAAGCTTCCAGCCGAATATCATTTTTGGTTACTCTTGTACCTCCAATAAGTCCTGTTGTTCCGTTATCGCCGGTTTTGGTGTAAATTTTCATTAAAAAAATAGTTTATAATGTTTTTTGCTTAAATCAGTATTCAAAAAAACGATGCCAAAATGAAACAAATCGATTGTGGACATTACTTTTTCGTGGTTTTTAATTTTTTTCCAGGCCATTTCCATATCATTTGACCAATAAATATCATCGATTACAATTATACAATTTTTTTGTGCTTTTGCAATGCATTTTTCAAAATAATTTAAAAGAGGAACAGAATGATGATTTGCATCAATAAATATTAAGTCAAGTAATCCTATATTTTCAAGCACTTGGGATAATGTTTCATCAATATTCCCTATGACTACATCAATGTTTGTGATTTCCAGATCGCTGAATGTTTCTTTCGCTTTTCGCGCTGTTTCGGGGCAACCTTCGAGTGTTGTTAATTTAACTTGGTTCGATGCGGATGCCAAATACGAACTTGTAATACCAAGTGATGTGCCTAATTCCAGAATGTTTTTAGCTTTGTAGCAATTAATCATTCGGAAAAGTAATTTGCCGAATTTCTTAGTTTTTAAAGACTTCCGAGCTATATCAGATATTTTTCGTGCTTTATTTCGGCCTGTTCCAAAATCAGTTATTTGTATTGAGCTATTGTCATTTAGCAGTTTGGATCTTTGATTCTCAATTTTATTAAAAATATAAAAAGGATTTTTTTCGCGCAATACAAACTGAACAAACTGAAAAACAAATGGTGAATGAATGCCAAAACCCTTTGTGTTTCGGGCAGTGAAAATATGAAGTAGATATTTATAAATTAATCGAATCATTAATCCCTGGTCTTTTTTTAAATAATTTCAATTCCCTGTTTTTGACACAACTCCACTGCCATTTCTCTTAATTTGAATTTCTGAATTTTTCCACTTCCGGTTAAAGGATAACTATCAACAAAAAATATGTATCTCGGAATTTTATAGCGGGCAATTTCGTTTTTACAAAAGGTTTTAACATCTTCTTCCAACATATCTGTTCCTTCGTGTTTTATAATAAATGCTGCCACATCTTCACCATATCGGGGCGAAGCAATTGCCACAATTTGAACATCTTTTACGCCAGGCATCTGATAAAGAAACTCTTCAATTTCACGGGGCGAAATATTCTCGCCACCTCTGATAATCATGTCTTTAATACGACCCGTAATTCTGAAATTTCCATCTGCATCCTTCACTCCAAGATCGCCGGAGTGCAAAAATCCGTTTTTATCAATTACTTCTGAAGTAGCTTGTGGATTTTTGTAATAGCCTTTCATAACATTGTAACCCCGGCAACACATTTCTCCCTGAACTCCATCTGCACAAATTTCGCCTGTTACCGGGTCAATAACTGCAACCTCAGTATATTCATAACTTTGACCTACAGTGGTACACCTTACATGAAACGAATCATCAATACGAGTTTGTGTCATGCCCGGTGATGTTTCGGTCAATCCATAGACACTGGTAATGTCCATGAACATTTTTTCGTTTACCTTTCGCATCAATTCAATAGGACACAAAGCGCCTGCCATGATTCCGGTGCGTAATGAACTCATATCAAACAAATCAAACATAGGATGGTTCAATTCGGCTATAAACATGGTTGGGACACCATAAACCGCTGTGCATCGTTCTTTATGAATGGAAGCAAGGACAACAAGCGGATCGAATTTTTCGACCATTACTTGTGTACAACCATGTGTAAGACAATTCATTGTTGCTAAAACCACTCCAAAACAATGAAACAAAGGAACACAAACACAGAGTTTATCTGCCTGAGTAAATTTCATGTGTTCGCCGGTAAGAAAACCATTGTTTGTAATGTTGTGATGTGATAGCATAACACCTTTTGGAAACCCTGTAGTGCCTGAAGTGTATTGCATATTTACAATATCATGACAATTTATCGATTTTTTTATTTTCTGAAATTCAATATCGTATTGATTGCTTCCCAACAGTAAAATTTCGGCTGTATTGTACATTCCTCTTAATTTTTCCTGACCAATATAAATTATATTTTTAAGTGTTGGGAAACGTGCAGATTTAAGATTAGCTCTTTGTGAAGTTTTTAACTCAGGAATTAATGAATTTATTGTTTCTAGATAGTCATTTCCGGGCATTCCGTCAGTCATACACAAAGTATGCATATCCGAATTTTCAATTATAAATTCAAGTTCATGTGCTTTATAATTTGTATTTACGGTAATTGCCACGGCTCCAATTTTTGCACAGGCATACAAAAAAGTGAGCCAATCAGGAACGTTTTGTGCCCAGAGACCTATATGCGAGTTTTTTGTTACTCCAATAGCCAATAATCCTTTGGCCATATCATCAACACGAGCGTTGAATGTTTTCCAGGTAAAACGTAAATTTCTGTCGGAATAAACTATATATTCAGTTTCGGGTGTCTCCCTTGCCCAGTATTCGAGCCAGTCACCTAAATTTCTGTCTGATAAATTCATATACTCAATAAATCTAAATTTAAGATCAAAAAAATAATTTTTAAAATAATACCCAAAATTGTAAGGATAAACAAAATAAGCGAACAGCTAGACCGGAGTATAAACTACTGCAACTATTTTAGCCGGTTGATTGTCAGCGGCACATACAAGATGATCTACAACTGAATCATAGTAAATACTATCGCCCTTATAAAGAATGTTGGTGTCTTTTCCGTAGATTATTTTTACTGAACCCTCAAGAACATAGATAAATTCTTCACCTTCGTGTGACGAAAGAACTGATTCGTGAGTTAAAGATGGCTTAATATCAATTAAAAAAGGCTCCATGTGTCTTCCTGTTTTATTCCCTGCCAGGGTGAAAAAATCCAGATGAGAGCTGGATGTGGATAGTTGACTGGAGAAGGTTACAGGTTCATGCGAATCTGCCTGACGATGAATAACCGGTCCGAGCATTTCCGAATCGTCTAAAAATGTCCCCAATCGAACACCTAATGCCCTTGCTATTTTTATAAGTGGTGCTAAAGAAGGTAATTCTTCAACATTAATAATAGTTTCAATTTGTTTAACGGATAAAGCTGTGCGCTCCGACAATTCATCAAAACTAATATTTTTCTCTTTGCAGAGTGTAATAATTTTGGATCCAACAATATTTGTTTTCATATTAACAGTAATTTCTTATTTAAACAGTAAAAGATTAACAACAAAAATTAACAAATCAATTAAATATAAGGTTTTTAAATTGAAAATAGTAACCCGGATAGGGTTCGACGGAGCTTACATCGAGGTCTGTCTGGATCAATTGTAATTTATAATTATTTCTTTTTAAGAATTTCAAAGTAGTTTTTTTCATCATTTAAAACATCAATAGCAACAACTAAATCCTTATCAGTGCGCAAAGAATATTCAATTACGCCTTTCTGAAAGTAATATCTTTTAATAATTTCAAGACTCAATAATTCGGAAATTTCTGTCTTATTATCTTTGATATTTTTATCAATATTTGGAATTAGTTTTGTTTTCAAAGCTTCAAATTCTGAACGGGCAAGTGTATCTAATCCTTCAAATTTAGCAACGTCAAGTAATTCACTGTAATATTTTTCGGTTTGAGAGGTATAATTGAATTTCTTTTCAATCAAATAATTGGTGAATAAATTAAAATCCTCATCTGTTAGTTTAAATTCGGTTGGTTTTGAAATTGTTGGGTGTTTAAGTACATATTGAGTTGCAAAATCAAAATAATGATTTTGAACATATATATAATAAGCTATATTCAACATTCTTTCATCTTTTGTGGTTTTGTCGGGTGTTATTCCTCCTCCGTCACGTACTTTTCTTCCATTTTTTGTACTAAATTCCGTAGTAAGGCTGTCTGGAACCCTGCCTACACTACCGTCTTCATTGCGGTGACTGTAATCTAAAGACTGAATACACCTACCACTTGGGATATAATATTTGGCTGTTGTAACTTTTAAATGACCTCCATACCCAATTGGACGTATGTTCTGTACTAATCCTTTTCCAAAAGTGCGTTCACCAATTATTACTCCACGATCAAGATCCTGTAGTGCACCGGCAAGTATTTCGGATGCCGAAGCTGATGATCTATTAGTGATTACAACTAAATGTAAATCAGGAAATAAAGGTTCTGACGGAGTTTTGTAAATCCGTTGATCCTGAATATTTTTTCCTTTAGTTGTAACAACTTCTGTACCCTTCGGGAGAAAAAACCCCAGAATTTTAACCGCTTCGTCTATTAGTCCGCCACCATTATTTCTTAAATCAATTATTAATGACTTGATTTGCTTTTGTTTAATCATGTCTGCAATTACAGTTTTCAACTCGTAAGCCGATTTGTCTGTAAATTCGCTTAAAAGGACATAGCCTGTTTTTTCTGCTACTGTTATCGAAAAAGAAACAGGATTTATTTGAATTTTTTCACGCAGAAAAGTTTTTTCAATGGCTTTCTTTTCGCCATATCGTTTTAGCAATAATTTAATAGAAGTATTTGGAATTCCTTTTAACATTGAACTGACTTCGCTCACTGTCATTCCCTGAACACTTTTTCCATCTACTTCCAGGATAATATCACCTGCTCTTACATCGTTGCGTTGTGCAGGCATACCTTCGTAGGGTTCTGAAATATAAATATTGTTTTCTCTTTTCATTATTAACGACCCAACTCCGGCATATTCACCGGTAGTCATAAAGGTAAGATCATCAGTTTCTTCTTCCGGAAGGTATACTGTATAAGGATCAAGTTTTTCGAGCATATCTTCTATGGTTGTTTTCATCATTTTATCATAGTTGAGAGTATCAACATAAAACAAATCAAGTTCACGCAATAATGTGTTGAAAATTGATAAATTTTTACTAATTTTGAATGTGCGCTTGCTGTTGTCAGGTGTTGCGTTTATGCTCGAAAAAACGACTAAAGATATAATTAGCAAACAGTTTAATCTTTTCATAAATAGTGAATGTATATTTTAAAAATTATAATATCATATTGTAAATATCAAAACGTACAATATAAAAGTTTATTTTTTTTTGTGTTAATAACTGCCGGTATGTAATAAGTTAAATGCATTACAATTTCACGTTTGGAGGTAAAAAGCCGGTAATATCCTTTCCATAAGAAATCAAATCTCGGGCAACAGTTGATGAAATATGTGCATATGTGCTATATGTGAATAGTATTACCGTTTCAATACCAGTAAGTATATGATTGGTGTCTCCAATAGTTCTTTCGTATTCAAAATCACCTACTGAACGTAATCCTCTCAAAATAAAGCGTGCATCAACTTTTTTGGCAAAGTCAATCGTCAGGCTGTTATATGCTTCAATTTTTACACGAGGTTCATTTACAAAAGCTTGTTTGATAATATCCATGCGTTTTTCGACTGAAAACAGTGTTTTCTTTGACTGGTTGGAGCCAATTCCAATAATAATTTCGTCGAACAATTCTAAACCCCTCATTACAATACTATAATGACCAATTGTAAATGGATCGAATGTTCCGGGAAATATGGCGCGTTTCATAACTAAAAACTTTATTTGGTTCGATATTTGGAAAAATTATTTCAATTTGAATTTTAAAAAATCCAGGTAAAGGATTGCAAAGATATTAATTTAAATTACCATTGAAGAATATTGCAAAATATGTTTATTTTTTTTAGCTATTAATTTAATATTATTCCTAACTTTGTGCTATCAATTTCTAAATGATAGGGAACGGTTTATTAAAAGATATCTTTTTTGATTGAATTAAATTAGTTTTTTTCACTTAATGAATAACAAAAATGAAACGAATCATATTTTTAGCAGCAATTCTGCTATGCTTTGCTTATACATAAGCTCAGTTTAATATTGGTATTAAAGCTGGTTATAATTCTTCGTTATCTGTCAACAATTTCGGATCGGTTTTCGATGGCACTTACAATTTAAATTCAGTTCAGGATGAAATGTGGAATAATTTTCATGTTGGTGTATTTGCCCGTATTTATAAGGAAAAAATCTACATTGAGCCTTCAGTTTTATATTCGATTGAAAAAAAGAAATATGAAATTTCATATGAAGACATTTCTAATCCTGACATAAATAATTTTATCAATATTAAAACCATTGATGTACCATTATTATTCGGATTGAAATTATTAGATCTAAAAATTGCCAATCTGCGCGTTTTTGCAGGTCCAAAACTCAGGTTTAATGCTGGTTCAAAACTGAGTACTTCAGATCTGGATGCGTTTATTTCAGACGTAAAAAAAGCCAATCTAGGATTTGAAATGGGTGCAGGAGTTGATGTGCTCATGTTTGCATTAGATTTGCGTTACAACTTAATAAGCAACATGTATGAAACAAAAATTGAAAATATTAAGTTTGATCCTGCAAGTACCTTTGTGGTTTCGCTAGCCTGGAAATTATTCTGATAACTTTCGCAAAATAGATTCCACACCGAAAAACCTGTATCTTTTTTGTTAAAGATGCAGGTTTATTTTTTTTTAATAGAATGCATTCTTTTAAATTTATATTCGCTTTTATTTTTCCGGATTGCCTCTTTTTTTTGTAACTTTGCAGTCCCAATTATTCAATTTTAATTTGATATTTATTTAGTAAAATGGCCGACGATAAAAAAGTTATTTTCTCGATGGTGGGCGTAAGTAAAACCTTTCCACCACAAAAAAAAGTATTAAACAACATTTACCTTTCGTTCTTTTATGGAGCCAAAATCGGAATCATCGGTTTAAATGGCTCTGGTAAATCTACCTTGTTAAAAATCATTGCAGGTGTCGAAAAATCTTTTGATGGTGAAGTAGTTTTCTCTCCCGGATATTCAGTAGGTTACTTAGAACAGGATCCAAAACTTGATCCAACTAAGACTGTAAAAGAAATTGTACAGGAAGGCGTACAGGAAATAGTGGACATGATTGCCGAATACGATCAAATCAACGAACAATTTGCTGAGCCTGATGCCGATTTTGATAAATTGATTGCACGTCAGGGAGAATTGCAGGACTTGCTTGATCATGCCGATGCATGGAATTTGGACAATAAATTGGAGCGGGCAATGGATGCTTTGCGTTGTCCACCTGAAGATTGGAAGGTTGAAAATCTGTCAGGAGGTGAGAAACGTCGTGTTGCTTTGTGCCGCTTATTGCTCCGTAACCCTGATATTTTATTACTTGATGAACCTACCAATCACTTGGATGCCGAATCGGTTGAATGGCTTGAACATCATTTGCAACAATATGCAGGTACAGTAATTGCCATTACTCACGACCGTTATTTCCTCGATAATGTGTCGGGTTGGATTCTTGAACTCGACCGTGGTGAAGGTATTCCATGGAAAGGAAATTACACATCATGGCTCGAACAAAAAACAGCACGAATGGCCGGCGAAGAAAAACAAGCCAGCAAGCGTCGTAAAACGCTGGAACGAGAATTGGAGTGGGTGCGAATGGCTCCAAAAGCCCGTCATGCCAAAGGAAAAGCCCGTTTGGAAGCTTATGATAGATTAATTAATGAAGATCAGAAAGAAAAAGAAGAGAAACTCGAAATATTTATTCCCAATGGACCACGTTTGGGAAATAAAGTGGTAGAAGCCATTGATGTTTCTAAAGCTTTTGGAGAAAAATTATTGTTCGATAATCTGAACTTCATGTTACCGCCCAATGGAATTGTAGGTATTATTGGACCAAACGGTGCCGGAAAAACCACACTTTTCCGCATGATGATGGGAATTGAGAAAGCTGATAAAGGAACTTTCGAAGTAGGTGAAACCGTTAAAATTGGTTATGTAGATCAAAGTCATGCCGATATTGATCCGGATAAATCTGTTTATCAGGTTATTTCGGGAGGTACTGATTTTATTCGTGTGGGCGGCAAAGAAATCAATGCACGTGCATTCCTTTCAAGGTTCAATTTTGCTGGTGGCGATCAGGAAAAACTTTGCGGTGTGCTTTCGGGTGGTGAACGAAACCGTTTGCATTTAGCGTTGACATTGAAATCGGAAGCGAACGTATTATTACTCGATGAACCTACCAACGATATCGATGTTAACACTTTACGTGCTTTGGAAGAAGGATTGGAAGCTTTTGCAGGGTGTGCAGTGGTTATCTCTCACGACCGCTGGTTTTTGGATCGTATTTGTACACACATTATTGCATTTGAAGGTAACTCTGAAGTGTTTGTGTTTGAAGGATCTTATTCTGAGTACGAAGAAAATAAGAAAATGCGATTAGGTGATGAAGGTCCGAAAAGAATCCGTTATAAAAAACTGATGATTTAGACCCCTTAATCCCCTAAAGAGGAAATAAATAACAACAGCCGGTATTGATTACTCATTGCCGGCTGTTTCATTGTCTTTATTTTGTTATATTCGAGTAAAAAAACCTTACGATTTTAAAGCTTCAAACACCATTTCATACATAGGTGTTGGTATTCCATGCTTTTTCCCTAATTCAATTACAATTTCGGTAAGCGTATTTAATTCTGAATTTCTTCCAGCCTTCAGGTTCGAATGAAATTCCTTCTGATTCGGCTACTGCTATTACTTCATTTAAAATGGCAATTGTCATTGCTTTTCGGTTTTCATCGGTCAGTAAGTCGCGAAATCCTACATTGAAATAAGATGTGAGTGAGGCAGTTGAAGAAATGAAAATAAATTTACGCCAAATTATCATTCGGATATTTTCGCTGAAAACTGCCTTTATTCCCGCATCTTTCATGATTTTTTCCATCCAAAGTAATCGTTCAGAAGTTAGATTGTCGTGTCCGAAAAATAAATCATGTACTCCACCCGAACTTTCAACCACTCCAGGCTCATTCAGTCGCCCAACAATGTAAACGCAACCATTCCAAACTTCAATACCCGGGAGCATTTTTCTGATTTTATGACTTATATCAGCACCATTAAGCAAAGGTAAAATAACAGTATCTTCCTTCAGACAAGGTTTTATCTGCTCAATAGTAGTGTTTATGTCGTAGCTTTTAGTAGTTAGAATCACATAATCGACTTTTCCAATTTCAACTACATTATCAGTTGCTAAAGTAGGTCGGGTGACGAAAGTGCCATTTTCAGCAATAACCGTCAATCCATCTTTTTGAATTTTTTTCAGATGTGCTCCTCGTGCCACAAAATAGATTTCCACATCCGGATGATCAGCATATTTTTTTGATAATAATCCACCGTAATATCCACCGACACCACCTAGTCCGACAACTGCAATTTTAATCTCTTTCATTTTCTTTATTCTAAAAATTTAATACAACGAAATGAACCGGTAAAAATAAAACTCTCAAAAAATTCAGTTGAACCATTGAGAGTTTTCAAAAATATTAAATTATATTGTCCGGCTCAAAAAATACCCATTGTACAGTTGGAAATGCTTTCTTAAGTTCTTTTTCGCAGTTATTTATATCTTCAATCAGTTTTGCAATAGATTTTTCTTCAGCCATTTGAGCTTTGATTGTAACCATAATCTGAGGACCTAATTGTAAAGTAATCAAATTCAGAACCTTTTGGATTTCAGGTCTGGCTTCAAGAAATGATGTCAAATCAGTTCGAACACTTTCGTCGGCACTTTGACCTATCAACAAACTCTTGATTTTGATAGCAACAAAAAAAGAAACAATAACCAATAACACACCAATACCTATACTTCCTATTGAATCAAAAATAGGATTTCCGGTTATGTGGGCTAAAATCACTGCCACTAAAGCAAAAGTAAGTCCTAACAGCGCGGCAACATCTTCACCAAATACCACTACCAACTCACTCTGACGCGAGTTTTTAAGCCATTTCCAAAGACTTCCACCACGTCTGATTTTATTAATCTGGGTAATACAACCCCACAATGAAGCCCCTTCTAAAACAATACTGACCGATAATACTACTATCGCAATAAGTGGATTGTTTATTTCTTCATTGGAATGAAGTTTATGAATTCCTTCGTAAATAGAAAACAAACCACCCATGCTGAATAGCATAAGCGCAACAATAAAAGACCAAAAATAGGTTGACATTCCATAACCGAGCGGATGTTCTGTGTCCGGCTTCTTCTTAGCTGCTTTTAGACCTAAAAACAGCAATCCCTGATTTCCACAGTCTGCATAAGAGTGAATAGATTCAGCTAACATAGCGCCTGAACCAGTCATTACAGCGGCTATAGTTTTGGTAATGGCGATGCCCAGATTAGCTGATAAAGCGAAGATAATTGATTTAACTGACGCGTTTTGATTTGACATATTGTTGTATGATTAACTATTTAAAATATTAACTCGGCAAATGGAATTAGTAAAGCAGTCATAATCCCCATAAGTCCAATGGCCAGGCCACTTATTGCTCCTTCCAAAGCACCTATTTCCATTGCACGAGCAGTACCAAGCGCATGTGATGCCGACCCCATAGCCAGGCCTTGTGCTAACTTGCTTTTAATGCCTGTTTTGCGCAAAATAATGGGACCAACAATTCCACCAAAAACACCACATATCACCACAAATGTTGTTGCCAATGCGGGTGCACCTCCAGCTTTTTCGGCCAGACTTATGGCTATGGGCGTGGTAACTGATTTTGGTGCCAGCGAGGCTATCATTATTTTATCCGCTCCCAATATCTTGGCTATCGCAATTACACTTCCAATTCCCACAACACTTCCGGTAAAAACAGCCGTTAAGATAGAGAC
>JFJP01005306.1_pt1 | contig 59412 bp, 55 predicted proteins | sample 431651 | NCBI WGS metagenome assembly JFJP01 (sample SAMN02602958, study PRJNA72255) | Microbial mat metagenome, whole genome shotgun sequencing project. | biome: fresh water; feature: sink hole; material: water; isolation source: purple microbial (photo- and chemosynthetic) mats found in... | reverse complement strand
CGGCGTCTTCTATGGGGCTTTGGCGGGCATTGAGCTTATCCACCCTGGCGGGCACGATGTCGATGGCCACCACGTCGTGGTGCTGGGCCAGTAGTACTGCGTTGGATAACCCGACATAGCCAACGCCCGAAACGCATATCCGCATGTGACAGAACTCCCTTGTGTTTTGCCGGTGCGCGCTCTGTTTTACGAGCACTTTCTACCTGCAAGGGGCGGGTTTGAGCGGATGGGGCTGGGGGTGGGAGGTTTTCCGGTTCGACAAATTAGGGGGCGTGACTCAGTTGCAACGGTGGGGGGGAGTTGCTCAGGTCCAGGCAAACGAGGACGGTGATGCCCTGCCCGGAGGCGTTGGCCCCCAGGTTGCGCAGCAGTTTTGCCTTCAGACTGGTGTGCGGCACGCTGCGATCGCTATACTTTTAGGAGCCTCCTACGCAGGCTACGCATGGGCTAGGTGGCAAAAGTAGCACTTGCGCTGCAGGTTGGCAACGCAGCTTACGCAATTTCCAAGACCAGCCTCTTGCCACAAGCCTTGATGTACTTGCGTAGCGTTGCGATGGAGGGGGAGTGTTTGCCGGTCGCCAATGCGCGTTCCATTCTGGCTACGGCGGGTGCCTGTGTCCCCATGCGCTGTGCCACTTGCGCCTGCGTCAGCCCGGCTTCCTGGCGAGCTTTGAGCAGCGCGTCCAGAAGTACCCCCTCGTGGCGTTCGATCCGCAACACCTCGGCTTGGACGCCTGGGCGATGCATCAGCTTTTCAATCAACTGTTCATGTGTTTGCATGTTTGAGTTCCTTCATTCGGGTTTGGGCAATCTCGCGTTCACGTAACGGGGTGCGGCCTGACTTCTTGACAAAGCTATGCAGCATGACGACGCGCCGCCCTACCAGCGTGCAGAAGAAGACAGTGCAATGCCTTCTGCACCTTTGAGCCGCATCTCGAACAAACCTTCACCAAACGCCTTGGTGTGCGGTTCCCCCAAATTGGGACCCAGTGCGACCATGCGGCGCGTCAACACGACGTAGCGCGCAGCGAGCGTGTCTGGCAAACTAAGGATCTGCTCCTGCACCGCCTCGCTGTAGTAACTTATCGTGTAGTCCATTGATCGCGATAATAACAAATATGTTATTTGCCGGCAACGGCAATGAATCACACGCGACGAAAAAGCTGACGCCGGCGCCTGCTGCCGCGGGAGTCGATCGTTAGCGGCGACTGGATCGAGACCGGTCCCGGCGCGAACCTGATTTTTGTCATCGGCAATTCGTCTTTCCTGGTCCGCCAGAACTCGCGACTGGCGGTGGAGCGTGGGAGTTCCATCAACCAGGTGAGCGTGCTTCGCTTGATCGCAGGCGCGGTTGCTAGTAGTCCGTTTCATCAAAAAGGTTACGAAATGAAATCGATGGATTTTTCAGGCTGGCTAGGCGTGAGGAGGCGACATAACCGTAGCTATGGCAACGACGAACAACAACGCCAGACGGGAAAAGGCACGACTTCATATAAGCGTTTTGGTGAAACGGACTACTAGCGTCTAGGGCAAGGGCTCCAGGCGCCAGATCGTCACCCCCACGCTCACCGCTGGCATTAGAGGCACCGGCGTTTACACCGAGGTCTTCTCCAATCAAAACCAGCGCACCTATTTTTGCAACTGCTACGGTGAAGTAGAGAAGCGCGCCGGACGGGATTTGGCGCTGAGCGTATCGAGCTACCATCAGTCATTTTGGGGTGAAGCGGAGTCCAAGAACGGGCGCCTGCTGACGCCTGCCAAGGCAATCAACCACACCGATGACGAGCTTGAGTTCCTGGCCCGCCTGGTCGACCAGCGCACCGCCTGGCAGATCATCGGCAGAAAGGGTGTGAAGGATGGAAAGGGTTATATGAATGAACAGCCTGAACAACCGCATCCGGCAGATGTTCTTCGCTGACTTTTCTTTGGCATTCTGATTGTTGCCGGTGCGTTCCCAGTTTTACGGGAACTTTCTAACTGCAAGAGGCGGACTTTAGCGGATGGTGCCGGGGAAGGGCCGTATTGGACTGGGGGAAACTGCTCTGGATGGGGTGGGCGCAACGGTGGGGGGTGTAGTAGTACGGGGGCTGGGGGCATAAATGATGCATAGAACTAACTGCCCGTGAAAAGCGGTGGCGGCGCCTGTAACTGCGCCACTTTCAAGATCACACGGGCGAGTGTGTTTGCAGCCACTCTTTCAAGGCATCATTCATACGAGTTTGCCAGCCGGCACCGGTCGCACGGAAGGCCGCAAGCACATCGGGGCTGTAACGCACCGTAACTGCTTGCTTGGCATCGTCTTTGGTACTGCCCACAGGTCGGCCACGCGCCTTGTAGGCGGCTATGGCGGAGGGCGTGTGAACACGCGCAGATTCTCCCCGTTTGGCTTGCGCAATGGATTCGCGCACATCGGCGGCAAAGGCCGCCATCTCATCGTCCATTTTGACTTTAGGCATCGTAGGCCTCCTTCCATGACTTCAAAACTTCGACCGGCATATTGTCAAACTTGGCCTTGGCGTACACAGCAACCAGCACCACCTCGCCGCTGGCAAGCCGCAGGTAATAGATCACCCGCGCACCGCCACTTTTGCCCATGCCATCGCGCTTCCAACGGACCTTGCGCAAATTGCCGGCGCCGGGGATAACGTCACCTGCAAGCGGGTTTTCGCTGATGAAGGTGATAAACGCTTCCCGCTCAGGCTCGCTCCAAACACCTTGAGACATACGCTGGAAGATGGGTGTTTCAATGGTGGCCAACACACTTTAATTGTAACTCCAAATAATTTAACGGTAAACACTGATATCCACCACCTCCAAACACTGCGCTGCTTGCCGTATTGGACTGGGGGAAACTGCTCTGGACGGGGTGGGCGCAACGGTGGGGGGGTGTAGTAGTACGGGCGCTGGGGGCATAAATGATGCCTAACGGCTGCTGCTGTGGCAGCGTTGTAGTGCTGGTGCGCAATTCACAGGGTAGACGGCGCTTGCCAGGGACTCACCAGGGCGAGGCCCGTAATGTTGTCAAAGTCTTTGGTGTTGCGCGTGGCCAGCGTGAGCGCAGCCGCCATGCCAATGCCGGCAATTTGGGAGTCTTCCGTGGCGACGGGCCGCGCTTGTGTCGGTTTAGCCCATCTGCGACCTCGGAATGGCAATTCCAGGGCTGAGGCCTGTATGGCGAGGTTCGATTTGTTAACGATTAGTCCAAATTACCCATGCATATTGGACATTTGTGCACCTATTCCACGCTGACGTTCACCTCGTAGCCATGCTTCTTCAGCAGGGCGTGTTGCTTGGCCTGTGTCAGGTCATTGGCAACCATTTCTTTGCACATGTCTTGCGCGGTGATTTCGGGAATCCAGCCCAGGTCTTGCTTGGCCTTGGAGGGGTCGCCTAGCAGGGTTTCCACTTCGGTCGGCCGGAAGTAGCGGGGGTCTATCTTGACAATGGTGTCACCCACCTTCAGCGCCGGTGCGTTGTTGCCGGTAATGGTGGCCACTTTGGCCACTTCGTCCACGCCCTGGCCTTCAAACGCTATGGCAACGCCCAGTGCATTGGCAGTCCAGGTGATGAAGTCGCGCACGCTGTACTGCACGCCGGTGGCGATGACAAAGTCTTGTGGCTTGTCTTGTTGCAGCATCATCCACTGCATGCGCACGTAGTCTTTGGCGTGGCCCCAGTCGCGCAGGGCGTCCATGTTGCCCATGTACAGGCACTGTTCCAGGCCCTGGGCAATGTTGGCCATGCCGCGGGTGATTTTGCGGGTGACAAAGGTTTCACCTCGGCGCGGGCTTTCGTGGTTGAACAGAATGCCATTGCAGGCATAGATGCCGTAGGCTTCGCGGTAGTTCACCGTAATCCAGTACGCATACATCTTGGCCACGGCGTAGGGGCTGCGGGGGTAAAACGGTGTGGTTTCCTTTTGCGGGATTTCCTGCACCAGGCCATACAGCTCGCTGGTACTGGCCTGGTAAAAGCGTGTCTTCTTCTCAAACCCCAGGATGCGGATGGCTTCGAGAATGCGCAGGGCACCCATGCCGTCTACGTCTGCGGTGTATTCAGGGCTTTCAAAGCTGACAGCCACATGGCTTTGGGCGCCCAGATTGTAGATTTCGTCGGGTTGCACCTGCTGGATGATGCGGGTGAGGTTGCTGGTGTCAGTGAGGTCGCCAAAATGCAGCTTGAAGCGTGCATTGTCAATGTGCGGGTCTTGGTAGATGTGGTCCACACGCACTGTGTTGAATGAACTGGAGCGGCGCTTGATGCCGTGAACGATGTAGCCTTTTTCAAGCAGCAGTTCGGCCAGGTATGAGCCATCTTGGCCGGTGATGCCGGTGATGAGGGCGACTTTGGGGGAGGAGGTACCCTGCGTGGCGGTCATACTGCCTTTCCCTTCACAAAGTCGGCATACGCAATGGCAAGGCCCTGCTGCAAGTTGAACTTTGGGCTCCAGCCCAGGGTATTGAGTTTGCTGCTGTCCATCCATTTGCGCGGGGCGCCGTCGGGTTTGGTGGCATCGAAGGTGATGTTCCCCTGGTACCCCACGGCCTGACCCACCGACCTTGCTACTTCGCCAATGGTGATATCGCTGCCGTAGCCGACATTGATGTGGCTGCACATGGGGGTGGTGTACGCCTGGTAGGTGGGCAGAGGCAGGTTCATGACGAACACGCTGGCGGCGGCCATGTCGTCCACGTAAAGGAACTCCCGCTTGGGTGTGCCGGTGCCCCAGATGGCAACTTCGGGTGCGCCAGACGCCTTGGCTTCGTGAAAGCGACGGATCAACGCCGGGATGACGTGGCTGTTTTCGGGGTGGTAGTTGTCGCCGGGGCCATAGAGGTTGGTGGGCATGACGCTGCGGTAGTCGCGCCCATGCTGGCGGTTGTAGCTTTCGCAGAGTTTGATGCCGGCAATCTTGGCAATGGCATAGGGTTCGTTGGTGGGCTCCAGGGTGCCGGTAATGAGTGCATCTTCGGCCATGGGTTGGGGTGCCAGGCGCGGGTAGATGCAGCTGCTGCCCAGGAACAGCAGTTTTTGCACGCCATGGGCATGGGCCGCCTGGATGACGTTGGCCTGCACCATGAGGTTGTCGTAAATGAAGTCAGCCGGGTAGGTGTTGTTGGCATGAATGCCGCCCACTTTGGCCGCTGCCATGTAGACCTGGGTAGGCTTTTCTTGCGCGAAGAAGGCATTGACGGCCCCCTGGTCGCACAGGTCCAGCTGCGCATGGGTGCGCTGGACTATTGATTCAGGCGCAACGCCCTGGCCAATGAGTGTGCGCACAATGGCACTTCCGACCATGCCACGGTGGCCGGCCACGTAGATTTTTTCCGCCATGGATGATTCGCTCCTATTGCTTGGCCCGGCCAGTTCTTATTGTGTGAGCTTTAACCGCGCAACGCTGCGTAATGTAACGCATAAAGACGTGTCAATATTTCTTACCTCCAAGTTGGCTCGAAGTCGCACCTTGATTACTTCATTTTTTCCGCATCGGGCCAAGCCGCCTTGCTACGCAACGAGCGCTTCCAATTTAGAGCCCCATGCTAGGTACTTTTACATAGCCTGTCCGGGCAGGGCTATTAAGTTTTGGGGCATTATTGGCGAAAAAAATCGCGCGGATTTTCCGATGCTGTTTCTCAATTGAAGGCGTTGGAGAGTGTTGATGACGTTGAGAAACAATTTTTCGCCGCCCATCGGAACATTGCAAAGCGTCAGCGATTGACTACTGTGCTGTCGTATTCGCAGCAGTGTCACAGAAAAATAGTGTGGAAGGGGAGGACTCGGATGTGAAGAATTTGTGGGCAAACCCATCGGTGTTGCGCTTTGATCAGACATTTTGTCTGGTCCCTGTATGCATGGCCGTGCTTGACCCGAATGGAGCATTCAGTGATGTAAATCCAGCTTTTTGCGCCCTGTTTGGACACACCAGCGGGGAACTGACCGGAAAGGCAGTTGGGGTGATTTTTCCCAGGGATGATTGGCAATGTCTCCTGGCGGCAACTCCAGATGGCCCCACTGTCGCAACCGGTGAGGCGGAGTGGATGGCGCGGCGAAGCGATGGGTCTCCATTGACGGTGAGGCAGGCAACGGTGCCCATCACCACAGACGATGGCGTCAATTGCCATCTGATGACCGTGACAGACGTGACCAAGTACGCAGAGGTGGAAGAGAGTCTTCACATTCACCAGGTTGAGCTGGAGATGCAGAACGATGAGTTGCGCAAGACGCAGCTAGCAATTGACAATGCGCGCATCAAGTACATCGCTCTGTACGAAGAGGCTCCGATAGGGTATTGCACGATCAGCCGCAAGGGGCTTATCTGGCAAGCCAATCTAGCGGCGGCATCAATACTTGGCATGCAAAAACCTGACCTGCTCAACCTCTCCTTGTCTCGCTTTGTCCATAGGGATGACGCACCCAAGTTCTTCTCTTTGCTCAAGAGACTTCTTGCGACCCAGGAGCCGCAGTCATGTGATGTGCGTCTGGCTGGTCAGGCTGATCGGGAAAAGTGGATCCATTTGTCCGCTTCGAAAGTAATGGGGCTTGACGACATCGAGGAGGTTCGCGTCATCCTCGCTGACATTACGTCCCGCGTTGAAATGTCCCGGGCTATGGCGGAGAGCGAAGAGCGCTGGAAGTTTGCTCTTGAAGGCTCGGGAGACGGAGTTTGGGACTGGAATATCCAGAGCGGCCAAGCTACTTTTTCGAGGCGTTGGAAGGAAATGCTTGGACATACGGATGATGAAATCCAGGGAAACTCTGAAGAGTGGGTCAAGCGGGTTCATCCAGAGGACATGCCCACGGTGAAGAAGGCCCTTGACGAGCATATTGATCGGGTGACTGCTTCTGCGACGGTGGACTTTCGGATGCAGGCCAAGGATGGAACCTATCGATGGATTCAGGGCCGAGGGATGGTAGTTTCACGCGATGCCTACGGCAGAGCTTTGCGACTGGTGGGCACCAACACCGACATTACCGAGCGCAAGTTGGCGGATGTCGAACTTCGCAGGGCGCTAGACGAGAATCGTGCCCTGATCAGTGCCATCCCAGACCTTATTCTTGCCAATCACAGAGACGGCACCTACCTTGCTGTTGAGACCGCTGAAAGTGCACATCTCTTTGCTCCGCCCAACGATCTGATTGGTCAAACCGTAAGGCATGTATTGCCTTCATCGTTGGCCGATAGATTTCTCGATGCCATTGGCAAGGCGCTGGATACACGAACAGTCCAAGAACTGAAGTACTCTTTGGACGTAGAGGGGAAGGATCGGTGGTTTGAGGCACGAGTGGCCAGCTCCACCCAAGATACTGCAATCAGCATCGTGCGTGACATTACCAACCAGGAGGAAATGGAGGACCGGCTGGAGCAATTGGCTTTCTATGATCCTTTAACCAAGCTCGCAAATCGGCGACTTTGGCTTGACAGACTGGGGCAAGCCATTTCTGCGACCAATCGCACTGGTCAGTACGGGGCAGTGATCTTCCTGGACCTCGACAACTTTAAGCCGCTGAATGACAAGTATGGCCATGAAATAGGAGATCTGCTATTGATCGAGGTGGCCCTGCGGCTCAAGCGCGGCACACGCGATATGGATGCGGTCGGACGCTTCGGTGGTGATGAGTTTGTACTGATGCTTGCAGACCTCAGCAATGATAAGGAAAGAGCAAAAAGTCAGGCTGAACTGGTAGCCGAGAAGGTTCGACTCTCGCTGTCGGAACCTTTCTTTCTTCCGGTCAACCCGGCTGCACAGACCGATGCCATGTTTCAGCACTGCTGCGGTGCAAGCGTTGGAATTGCACTGTTTGGAAATGGCGAAGCGAGCCAGCAGGAAGTGCTGCGTCAGGCCGACTCGGCGATGTACAGCGCAAAAGCGTCCGGCCGAAACGCGTTTCGATTCTTCCAGTGATTTCACTCACCCTGAAATTTGAACCCAACTTCTGGGGCCTGGTTGCTTGCCCAACTGACACAGAGAAGACTCAATCCGTCACGTGCATAGAGGCGCTGGGAGGATGTGAACACGCAATGGAAGGGCTCTACCCCAGAACGGCCTCATGGGCTGAAGTACAGCCTGTTTTGTGGCGAGCCGGACGGGCGCATTGCGGGTTACGACAACGAAAGTGGCAAAGGCGACCATAAGCACATCAGGGATGTAGAAACGCGATATAAATTTATCGACGTTGAAACAATGGCGGCTGATTTTCTGGCCGATGTGGAAAGGATAAGAAATGACCACGACGAATAAAGTCCAAGTGAATGTGGGAAGCCTTGCCGATATGGGTACCGTCCGTGTGCGGCACTTCAGTGAGCAAGCCAGCAAGATATACGGAGCCAGGAGCATTCGGATCAATCCGCGTGAGTTTGATGTTTCGTCAAAGGGGGACATCGATATCCCTATGGGGTCGCTGGAAGCTTTGGCGGGTATTGACGCGGCCTTGGGCGATATGCCGGATGAGATGGACTTGAACTTCACCTAGCGCCCTAGATGAACCACTTTGAATTCAGCATCAACCTTTCCGCGCAGGAGTACCTTCAGTACTACCGAGGCAGCGTGAATAAGGTCATTGCGAAATGCACCGATGGAACCACGATCCAGTTCCCCGCGCTGCTACTCAAGCCATTTGTCACAACTGGCGGCATCCGGGGCAGATTTGTCCTGTCTTGTGACGAAAACGGCAAGGGGTCTGAAGTCAGGCGGGTATGCGACGAGCACATTGGTAGGAATTAGGTAGACCGGTCGATGGCAGCTCTCTGGCTCAGGCACTTCAACCGGGTTTTACTACGCTGTTGGCCCAAGGGATGTAACAGAGCCGGGAAAGACGCGCCGGCCGCGCATTGGCAAGTGTGGCACCGGTCCTAGAGGCCAGCCAATTTCTTGGCCTCTACCAAGCTTGAATGCTCGAACGCCGGCGCAAACTCGTTGAGCTCTTGCATCGTCATGCCAACGTCCGCAGACTGACCTACCGCGCGCCATTGCAAAACTGCCACCACCAGTTCGCGCACGATTGCCAACGCTTGCTCACTGGTCAACGCGAACTGGGAGGCTTGCCCCAGCAATTGAGGCATGCTTGTAATGGGGCCGGTATCTTCACTCAGCCAGGTTTTGGACTCGCGGTCCTTGTCTGGCATTGGGTTGACGTCGAACGCAGGCGAGAGTTGCCACTGGTTGCTGCCCACATAGAGGAAGCCAATGTTTTGGAGGTGGTCGTCGACATTGGTGATGAGGTGGTTGAACACCTGACGTTGCCACAATTCTCGGGCATCGTCGACGTAGTTCGAACAGACCCCTTTCATCACCGCGAGTACCTCGGTGTAGGCGTGGTCCTCCTGTCGATTCGTTTGAAGTAACGTGGCGCCTGACATGTACGGAATCCGTGCGTCGTCGGGGGTGCGGTCAAATCGCCGGATGACCGCCACGGGAGTGCCTTGAACCACCGACACATGGGCCTTCGCGGAGTTGATACCCGCCATGTCCGCCAACTTGAGCGCCAGCACCTCCGCACGGGTCACATTACGTTCGTCCTTGATGCTCGGGAACTTACCCAATGCCAGGTAGCCCTCCTCGTCCAGGATGCTGCATTTCGGGCGCATTCCTCCAAGAGAGGTACCTTTGCCTCGCAGATAGGCCAAATCCTGGGCGGTTTCCTTGCCCAGTTCGACTGCTCGAGAAGATGAGAGCATTTTCTCGAGCTCGAGCATTGGCGGCGTGGCTCGCCTGTCAGCAGGTACGGACTCTAGGTACGCACCTTCAGAATTACGCAAGCGCAGCGCACCCATGCGGCTGAAATCATCGACTGCGCAAAGATAGTCGAGCTCGGTCAAGGCACCCAGCGTCGGGTTGTCCTCGCGGCGCTTGGCATGCGTGCGAGCGATGACACGACGACCCCACGCGTCTGGCTCGGTGTCTCCGAGTGCAAGAAAGAAAACCGAGTCTTCCTTCGTCGCAGGCTTGCGGGTTTGGTAGCCCGGCGTAGCCGAGAGGTCCGGAGATACGTTGAACGTGTCCGCGTGGTCGAGCCAATCCTGGAAGTAGGCGAACTGCGTGAATACTCGAGGTCCGTTTCGCACAAAAACGAGTCTACCCACGGGTGTGCCGGCCTTTCCCAGACACGCATCCAATTCCGTTTTCATGTTTAGTGCCGAGGCACTTGCTTTAGTCGCCATATTGCGAATAGGCCTTCAAAATGCTTTGGGTGTCTTACGACGCTTGCTGTAAACGCGAGAAGGGAGTTCTGCGTCCATCAGCGCAAGCCCGACGGAGTCGGTCGGTGTATCCAAAAGGAGGTTCAGCTTTTCCAAATCACCAAAAACCTGCAGCGCGCTGGCCAAGTAGGTGAGTGCTGTTCCAGGATGACCGTCCTCCAGTCGACGCACCGTGCTAACCGAGACGCTCATGCGAGACGCCAAATCGGCTTGGGAAAGACCGCGTCGCCGTCGGGCGAGCTCGATGTTCCGGCCCAACGCTTTGAGAGCTCGGTCTACAGCTAGATTTGTGGTGATGGCCAAGGAAGACTCCTCATAAGAACGCTTGAAGTTCACAAGCGTCCAAATTAGAGTAATTGTAGCTTATTGGCACAATATTTTCAACAAGCGCTCCTATGAGAGCATTTGTCTTTCATAAGCGTTCTAAAAAGAGCGATAACAGACAGTGAAACATTCGATAGCGTGAGTCGCTCACGCACTTTTCACCCCACGAAATGGGTCCAAAAATCGTCTATGGGCACGCCTCAATCGGTCGCTAACCCACGCCAATGCTACCTTTCTGGCAATTCTTGGGCCAACAGCGTAGTAAAACCCCTTCAAAGACAAAACGCCCTCTGAGACGTCACAACCCGGAGGGAGAATCAAGCGCTTACACGAACATTGATAGCGTCTCGCAATTCCACAGCAAGTCGCCTGTCGGACGTGTGCAGGCACTCGTTGACTGCCTCTTGCTCTTGAGGATATGCCTCTCGAATGGTCTGGGGGATGCGACGACGGTAGTAAATGGTCGCGCAGTCGCTACGAACGTAAAGGCATTTGGAGAATTGTTTCATGTTGCCTGTATCACTGATTTGTGTAACAGGCTGTGTAACAACCAGAGTTTATCCCTGGTCCTAAGTCATTGATTTACAAGGAAATCAACGACTTACACGAAAAAAAGGAGAGTTGGGGTGGCTGATGGGGCTCGAACCCACGACAACAGGAATCACAATCCTGGACTCTACCAACTGAGCTACAGCCACCGCGAAGCAGGGATTATAGCGAACGTTTGCAATCAAACGCTCGCTATTGCTCGGCACCTTGGGTAATCAGGGATGCAGCTGATGGGCGCTGTACTTTCATTTCGACCTTGAACCTATCTTTCAGCACTGCATAGTAGGCTTGGTTTTCTGCACCGCTGATCCATTGCGCGTACTGCTTATGCTCCTGCGCAGCATTGGTGGTGGCAGCCGCGTTGTCACGGGGCAGTATCTTGTTTATCCGCGCGATGGCATAACCTTGGCTACCCAGGTCGACGCCAATCCACACTGGCAAAGTTGTAGGGTCTGCACGCAACGCTGCATCCAGCACCGCGGCAGGGATGTTCTTGTCCTGTCCTTGCTCCCGCGAAATAGTTGCAGGGGCAGGTAACGTAGGCGCCGGGCCGTTCTTCCAGGCCGCCAGTTTGTCGACGCCGTCTTTCTTGGCCATCTCAGCAGCCCGACTCGTAATCAGGCGGTCGCGCACAACGGTCCGCACTTCCTGTAACGCAATTGTCCGTGCAGGGGTGTACTGGGTAATGCGACCTGCAATCAGCTGGTTTGACCCTAATTCAACGGCTTCCGTATTTCGTCTTTTCTCGATCGAATCCGCACTGAACAGAGCCTCCAGAAACTTTGCATTGGCGAGTGGCCCGGTCATTGCTGGGCTTGCCTTGCGTTGAACATTGGTCGCGATCTTCAACTCCAGTTTGAGTTTTTCCGCAACGGGCTTGAGTCCGTCAGATTGCTCATACACGCCGTTGGTAAACGCCTCAGCGACCTCCGCAAACTTGCGTTGTGCCTGCTGTGTCTTTAGCTCGGATTCCATACTGGCACGAAGTTCCTCGAACGTCTTCTGCTTTGGCGTCTTGATATCCGTGACTCTGATGATGTGAAAGCCAAAATCGGACTCGACTACTGCACTGATTTCACCTTTTTTCAACGCAAATGCCGCATCCTCGAATGGTTTGACCATTGCACCACGTCCGAAGAAATCCAGGTCACCGCCATTGGGAGCCGAACCTGGATCCTGGGAGTTTTTGCGTGCGACCTCGGCAAACGAATCAGGTGCCTTGCGCAAATCAGCAAGCAAAGCTTCTGCACGCTCTTTGGCCTTTTTGCGGTCCGCATCAGTCGCTGTTTTGGGTGCGGTGATCAGAACATGGCTTGCACGTCGCTCTTCTTTGCCGCTAAGACTCGCCACGTTCTGCTCGTAGTAGGCCTTTAGCTCCTGCTCATTCAACGTAATGGTTTTCTTTATCGATTCCAGGTCGAGCACCAGATACTCGATGTCAGCAGACTCAGGCGCCTTGAATAGCGCAGTGTTGGCGCTGTAAAAGGCTTCGAGTTCAGCATCGGTAGGTGCGATCTTGCTGGCGTATTCCGAAGCGTTAAAGCGCGCGACTTGAATCTCACGTCGCTCAAAAAACGCATTCAATGCCGTCTCCGCCAACACCTTGGGGGAAAACGATGTCGACAGCACGCCGTTCTCCACCTGCTGCAGGGAAAGGTCACGCCGAACGCGGGCCTCAAAGCCCTCTGTTGACAAACCCTGGCTTGCTGCCAGTTGCTTGTAACGCTCAAGATCCAGGCTACCATCTGGCTTGCGTAGGGAGGCAATAGTCTGGTCACGCTGCAATTCGCGCGCCAGACGGGCGTCCGAAGTAGATACTCTGGACGTCAACACCGCTTCGGCTAGGACTTTTTCTCGAACCATCCGCTCTAGTGATGCATATCGGGCGGATGCCGAATCCAGCATTTTTGCATCCAGGTTCGGCATGGACTGACGCAACCGGTCGACCTCATTTTTGTGGGCAAAGTCCCATTCACCCTGGGTTATACCGGTGCTACCCACTTTCGCCACAGTATCGCCACCCGCATTGACTTGTCGAAAGCCATCGACGCCAACCAATACGAATGCCGGGATGATGAGCAAGAACATCAGGAACATCATCCACTTGGTGTGCTTGCGAACAAAATCGAACATGCGCTAACTCTCCATGAAAAACAAAAAGGCGAACACACATGTTCGCCTTTGCTTGGGTGGTGGGTGATGACGGGCTCGAACCGCCGACCTACGCCTTGTAAGGGCGCCGCTCTACCAACTGAGCTAATCACCCCACCTTCAACAACCTGATTATCAGTTCAATGCATCTTTCAATGCCTTGCCCGGACGGAACTTTGGAACTTTTGCAGCCTTGATTTTAATCGCAGCGCCAGTGCGGGGATTTCGACCCGTTCGCGCCGCACGCTTCCCGACTGCAAAGGTGCCGAATCCTACCAGTGAAACCGATCCACCCTTCTTCAAGGTGGTTTTCACTGCACCGATGGTGGACTCCAGAGCGCGCGTCGCAGCGGCCTTGGAAATGTCAGCGTGTTTGGCAATGTGCTCGATCAGTTCTGTCTTATTCATTTTGGCCCCTTGCTCTGGATGCAGCGTTTATCGAATTATTTCAATTGCTTTTAAACATTCCGTGTGGGCTGACTGTATCCCTGATCGCAGTAGCTCACCAAAGTGGGGAATTCTATTCGCTTTTTTTACTGCACCCGTGCCCGAATTTCAGGCACCGCCTTTTGCAGGTAATACCCCATCGACCAGACGGTCAACACTGCGGCAATCCAAATCAGCCAAGTACCCCAAAGATGGGTGTCAATCAAGCCCAACAGCGCGCCATCGAACAACAGAAACGGGATGGCGACCATTTGCGCCACGGTCTTGAGCTTGCCAATCATGTGGACCGCAACGCTCTTGGACGCTCCGATTTGCGCCATCCATTCGCGCAACGCAGAAATGGCGATCTCCCGACCAATGATGATGAGCGCAACAAACACATCGGTACGCTGCAAATGGACCAGGATCAAAACACAAGCGCACACCAGAAATTTATCCGCTACCGGGTCCAGAAATGCGCCAAACGATGAAATTTGATTGAGTTTGCGCGCCAGATATCCGTCAAGCCAGTCCGTAAGCGCAAACACAATGAACATGACGGTAGCGATGAGGTTCTTGTCGACCTGACTTGCCCACGATGCAGGCAAATAGAACACCCCCACGATCAGCGGAATCGCGAAAATTCGCGTCCACGTCATGATGGTGGGGATGGTCGTAAACATGCCCAATTGTGGCACGCCTAGTGGAGCGCCCTGTAGATTTCTTCGGCCAGCTCGCGTGATATTCCATCCACTGTTGCGATGTCTTCGGCACTGGCCAGGCCAACTCCGCGCACGCCCCCGAACCGTTGCAAGAGTTTGGCCCGTCGCTTGGGGCCAACCCCGGGAATCTCTTCCAGCTTACCTCCACCGAGTCGCACTTTGGCGCGTTGGGCGCGCATACCGGTGATGGCGAAACGGTGCGCTTCGTCACGAATCTGTGCGACCAGCATCAGTGCAGCCGAATCAGCGCCGAGATACACCTTGTCGCGTCCGTCTGCGAATACCAGTTCCTCCAACCCCACCTTGCGCCCCTCGCCTTTTTCCACACCCACAATCAAAGACAGGTCGAGTTCCAACGCTTCAAAAACCTCACGCGCCATCGCCACTTGGCCCTTGCCGCCATCCACCAGCACGAGGTCGGGCATGCGCCCAGTACCGGCAGGAACTTCCCCCGAAAGCCTGCTTTCCCGCAGCACGTCGGCCAACTTTGCATAGCGCCGAGACAACACCTGCCGCATGGCCGCATAGTCGTCACCGGGAGTGATGCCTTCAATGTTGTAGCGGCGGTATTGTGCGTTTTGCATGGCGTGGTTCTGGAACACCACGCACGACGCCTGGGTTGCCTCTCCTGCCGTATGGGAGATATCGAAGCATTCAATACACAAGTCGTCCAGATTTTCCAGGGGCAAATCAAGTGCCTCAGCCAGCGCACGCGTTCGGGCCCGCTGCGACCCCTCTTCGGCCAACAAACGGGCCAGTTGCAGGCCGGCGTTGGTCAGGGCCATGTCCAGCCAGGCGCGCCGCTGCTCGCGGGGTTGGTGCACCGCATTGACCTTCACCCCGGTTTGCTCTGTCAAAGCCAGTAGCAAAGACTTGCTTACCCGCTCACTCAGAATCAAGGTTCCCGGCATGGGAACGTTCAGGTAATGCTGCGCCAGAAAAGCTTCCAGAATTTCAACTTCCACAGCGGTGTCCAGTGGAGCCCCGGAAACGTCATCTTCCGCAAAGCCGATAGCGGCGTCCACATGCACCGGAAAATAGGGACGGTCGCCCAGGTGGCGCCCGCCACGCACCATCGCCAGATTGACACAGGCTTTACCCCCCTGAACCTTCACCGCGAGAATATCGACGTCGCGGTCTTCCACGTTGTCCATGGACTGTTGATGCAAGACGCTGGAAAGCGCGGCCACCTGGTTGCGCAACTCTGCCGCCTGCTCAAATTCAAGTTTTTCGGCATGCGCCATCATGCGTTGCTCCAGCGTGCGCATGACATCCTGCGCATCGCCGCGCAAGAACTTTTCTGCATTCGCTACATCGCTGGCGTAATCCTGCACCGAAATGTGGCCAACGCAAGGCGCCGAGCACCGCTTGATTTGATAGAGCAGGCACGGGCGGGTGCGATTGCTGAACACCGGGTCTTCGCAGGTGCGCAGTCGAAACACTTTTTGCATCAGCAGAATGGCTTCCTTGACCGCCCAGGCGCTGGGGTACGGCCCAAAGTAGCGATGTTTCTTTTCGACCGCGCCGCGGTAGTACGAAACCCGTGTGAAGTTCGTCGGCCCTGGCAATTCGACGTGGGCACTGGTAGAACGCACGCCGGACATCTTGAGGTAAGGATAGCTTTTGTCGTCCCGAAACAGAATGTTGTACTTGGGATTGAGTGTCTTGATCAGGTTGTTCTCAAGCAGCAACGCTTCGGCTTCCGAGCGCACCACCGTGGTCTCCATCCGCACAATTTTGCTCACCATATGACCAATGCGCGTACCACCGTGGTTCTTCTGGAAATAACTGGACACGCGTTTTTTCAGGCTAATCGCCTTGCCGACGTACAGCAATTGGCCGTCCGCATCAAAGTAACGGTAGACGCCAGGCAAGTGCGGCAATGCCGCAACTTCACGCAGCAACTCGTCGGGATGAAGATCACTCATGGGGCTCATTGTGCAGTCAGCTGGCATTAGACAATCGCAACATGCTATGGGATATTTTTTGTCGAGTCATCGACAATTTTGGTGACATCGGTGTGTGCTGGCGCCTGAGCGCCGATTTGGCGGCGCGCGGGCACCAGGTTCGCCTGTGGGTGGATGACGGCTCGGCTTTGCAGTGGATGGTGCCCAATGCCAACCTCAAAGGCATAAATGGCATCGAGGTACTGCACTGGGAGCAAAGCAAGGACGCTCAACAGCTCGAACATCGGCGTTGCGCTGACGTGTGGGTCGAGAGCTTTGGGTGTGAAATCGCTCCTGAATTTGTAGCTGCTTACGCAAGTCCCACGGGTGCTGCAGGCCAATTTGATTCGAAAGTGCCGGTCTGGATCAATCTGGAATACCTCAGTGCCCAAGCCTATGCCGAGCGCTGCCACGGGCTAACTTCCCCGGTCATGCATGGTCCGGCCAAGGGCTGGGCCAAGCATTTCTTCTACCCCGGCTTTACCCGGGGTACCGGAGGGCTATTGCGTGAATCCGACCTGAAAAAGCGCCAATTTCAGTTCGACGCGGACCGCTGGTTGAAGCAACAAGGCGTTGAGTGCAAGGCCTCAGAACGCCTGATTTCGCTCTTTTGCTATGAGCCCCCTGCCCTGCCACAGCTGCTGCAGCAGTTGGCCGATGGGTCGACACCAATGCGACTATTGGTAACCACCGGGCGCGCCACTTGCGCTGTGCAAACGGCCGTTTTGTACAAAAATGGCCTGGAACCCTTATGGAATGAGCGTGGAGCGCTATCAATTTCATACCTCCCCGCACTGCCGCAAACCGACTACGACCACCTGCTTTGGTCCTGCGATCTCAATTTCGTACGCGGCGAAGACTCGGTAGTGCGCGCCCTATGGGCCGGTAAGCCCTTCATCTGGCAGATTTACCCGCAGGATGACGGGGCGCACCGTGAGAAGTTGAATGCCTTCCTCGATATGTTGGCGGCGGGGCCAACGCTACGCCAGGCGCACCTTTGGTGGAACGCAACAGACGTCGCCACACAGAGGTATTTGCTGCCGTGGGAAACTTGGGACGATTGGCAGGAAACCGTGCTGATGTGCCGACAACGCCTCGTGCAATTGGATGACCTGACCACCCAACTGGTCGAATTCGTCGAGAAAAAAGGTAAAATCTGAGGCTTTGCTGAACTGGCTGCCAACCAAGCGCCACGTATAGCCTTCGCCGCAGACAGCGGCCTACTCATCGCAATTTGCGACACCAGTCTCTGACTCCTATGAAAATCGCTCAAGAAATTCGCGCCGGCAACGTCATCATGCACGGCAAAGACCCGATGGTCGTCCTGAAAACCGAATACAGCCGCGGCGGGCGCAACTCAGCAACTGTGCGCATGAAGCTCAAAAGCCTGATTGCCAACTTCGGCACCGAAGTCGTTTTCAAGGCGGATGACAAGATGGATCAAGTCATTCTGGACAAGAAAGATTGCACCTATTCGTACTTTGCCGACCCGATGTATGTTTGCATGGACAGCGAGTACAACCAGTATGAAGTCGAGGCCGAAAACATGGGCGACACGCTCAACTACCTCGAAGACGGCATGGCGCTGGAAGTGGTTTTCTACGACGGTAAGGCAATCTCGGTAGAGTTGCCCACCAGCGTCGTGCGCGAAATCACCTGGACCGAACCCGCTGTCAAGGGTGATACTTCCGGCAAAGTCTTGAAGCCCGCCAAGATTGCCACCGGCTTTGAAGTGGGCGTTCCCATCTTTGTGGCACAGGGTGACAAGGTCGAAATTGACACACGCACGGGCGAGTACCGCAAGCGCGTCTAAGCCAACAATAACAACTTCAAACGGCTCCTTGTAGGAGCCTTTTTTCATGATGAATTGCGTGTAGGCTTGAGGCCAAGAACCCAACCCGCTCATAAACCCGGAGAGCAACACGTGATCCAACCGCACAACTTGAACGAACATACGCTGGCAGAAGTCTGGGCCGACGTCCAGGCCCATGTCGACGCCGGCATTCGCATGCAACCCAACGCCTACCGACTGGCGTTCTCGGACCCCGAGTTTCTGATGCGCCGCGAGACACGTGGCACGCGCATGCAACTGGAAATGCTCAAACCCGACCTGGACCAGTCCGAGCAGGGCGTCGAAAATACGGTGGTTGTCTTTGGCAGCGCCCGTTTTCTGTCACCACACGACGCCGAACTGGCATTGACCGAGGCACAAGCCTCGGGCGACAAGGAACGTATTGCCGTCGCCCAGCGCCATGTCCGCAACGCGGTGCACTACGAGCACGCACGGCTGTTTGCACACCTCGTAGCCGGTCACAGTGCGCGCCTGCCGCTGAAGGACCGCATTTTCGTCTGCACCGGCGGCGGACCCGGCATCATGGAAGCCGCCAACCGTGGCGCCCACGAAATGGGCGTGCCGACCGTGGGGCTCAACATCACTTTGCCGCATGAGCAAAGCGCCAATCCCTTTGTCACACCGACGCTGAGCTTCAAGTTCCACTACTTTGCCCTGCGCAAGATGCATTTCATGATGCGTGCCAAGGCCATGGTGGCGTTTCCAGGTGGCTTTGGAACTCTCGACGAACTGTTTGAAATCATCACGCTGGTGCAGACGCAGAAAGCAACACCCATTCCCATCATCCTGTTTGGCATCGACTACTGGCGCCGCCTGATCAACTTCGATGTGCTGGTAGAGGAAGGCGTTGTCTCCCCACAGGATATGGACCTTCTGACTTTCACCGACGACCCGCAGCAAGCCTGGGAAACCATTCGTGCCTTCTACGCGCTGGAGGTGGAGTAAGTCGTCAGGGCCGCAGGCGCCACGCCAGGCGCGCTCCAGCGCCAACCATGGCACCCACCGTCCAGAACACTACCGATACGCCGACTACAGCTCCGGCAGACCCAAATAGCATGGGCATGAATACGCTGGACAGGTTGATCGCCATCAGGCGCACGGCTATGGCCTGACCATGCAAGTGGTCGGGGGTGATCTGGTGCAGGGTACTCATCACCATCGGCTGCACCGTACCCAGCGCGATGCCCAGAAACACGGAACACAAACCCATCGACCAGGGTGATTGCATGAAGGGGTACACAGCGAACAACACTGCGGTGGCGAGCATGGCAGCCGTGATGACAACCCATTCGCGCAGGCGCTCGGCCAGCGCGGGAAGCACCAGGCGCACTGCGACCGCAGCCACCGCGAATGCGCCCAGAATGGTTCCGATCACCGAGGCGCTGAAGTCACGCTCGTGCCCCAAGACCGGCACGACAAAGGTATGCACGTCCCAGCATGAAGACAGCAGCCAGTTCACCACCAGGAGGCGTTGCATGGGGGCGGCACCAAGCACCTCCTTCACATGATCGAGGGTGCTTCCCTCCGGGCGCGGGGATGCCGGCAATTCGGCTGCGTTGCGAACCCAAAGCCAGGCGCACAGCGGAAGCAAGGCGCACAACAGAAACGCCGCGCCAAACCCAAAAGCATCGCCCGCCGAACCGCCAAAAGGGCGACTGGCATAGTCAATCAGCAAACCGGCTGTCACCGGGCCCACGAAGTTGGAGAGCGCAGGACCAATGGACAGCAAGCTGAAGGCACGTTTGAGTTCGGTGGTGTCGCGTGCCATGCGGCCGACGTGGCGCTGCAGGGCAATCGAACTCACCCCTGTTGCGCCCCCCAGGCACAGAGCTGCAAGACACAGGGTCACCATTCCAGGGACCACGACGGTCAAAACTGCGCCCAGGCTGGCTGCAACAACCGCCCAGCCCATGGGGCGGCGCAGGCCGTGCCGGTCGGCGTAGCGCCCTGCCGGGATCGAAAGAAATACCTGGGTCAGCGCGAACAGCGACAGCAAGCCGCCCACCGCCAGCGCGCTCTGGCCTTGTTTGAGCGCGAACAGAGGAGCGGCCAGGCGCATGGCGGCCATGCTGGCATGCAGGCACACATGACCCACAGTTAACTGTGCCAGTGGCCATAGGCCGCGCCAGCCTGGAGCCAGGATGAGCGAGGCTGTCGCTGGACCGGTCATGTAACAGGGTCCGCCGATGGATCAGAATCCTGATCCACGGGGATCAGGGTCTGGGCAGAAGCATCAGGCAACGCTTCGACAGTTTTCAGGACCCGGCTCATGGCGCGGCTGCGCGTCTGCGCCGAATCCAGTGTTTTGAGCACCGTCTCGGTCTGTGCTTTCACTTTGGCCAGGACATCGCCGAACTTATTGAACTCGGTCTTTACTGCACCTAGCACCTGCCAGACTTCGCTGGATCGCTTCTCCAGCGCCAGCGTGCGGAAACCCATTTGCAACGAACTGAGCATGGCCAGCAATGTGGTAGGGCCGGCCAAAGTGATCCGGTGCTCGCGCTGCAACCCTTCCATCAAACCAGGGCGACGCAGCACCTCGGCATACAGGCCTTCGGTAGGCAGGAACAAAATGGCGAAGTCGGTCGTATATGGGGGCTCGATGTATTTCTCAGCAATGGACCGCGCTTCCAGGCGGATGCGTGCCTCCAGCGCCTTGCCAGCTGCTTCGGCCTCGGAGGCATCCGCCCTGCCCTGCGCATCGAGCAGGCGCTCGTAGTCTTCGTTTGGAAACTTCGCATCGATGGGTAGCCACAGCGGCGCTCCGCTGTCCGACCTGCCGGGAAGCTTGATGGCAAAGTCGACCACATTCTTGCTTTCGGGACGGGTGGCTACCTGCACCGCGTACTGGTCGGGTGCAAACACCTGCTCCAAAAGGCTTGCAAGTTGGGCCTCGCCAAACATTCCGCGCGTTTTCACATTGGTAAGGAGGTGCTTGAGGTCCCCCACGCCCTGCGCCAGCGTCTGCATTTCCCCCAGTCCTTTGTGGACCTGCTCCAACCGGTCGGCCACTTGCTTGAAGCTCTCGCCCAGCCGTGCCTGCAAAGTAGCCTGCAATTTTTCGTCAACGGTTGCACGCATTTCGTCCAGCTTGGCGGCATTGCTGGCTTGCAACTGCGCCAGTTGGGCGTCCAACGTCTGCCGCACCTCCGCCATACGCCGCGCGTTGGTCTCGCTCAGGCTGGTGAGTTGAAGCGTGAGTGTGTCGGAAAGCGTCTTTTGCAACAGCGACAGTTGCTGACCAAAAGCATCCATCTGGGTGTTCTGGGTGCGCGTCGCTTCGGCGATTTGCTGGGTCAGGGTTTGCTGAAAACTGGCAAGGTTCTGCGTTGCCTCCTGGCGCCCTCCCCTGGACGACTCGGCGATTTCGCGGCGCAGCTCACGTTCCAGGCGGTCATTGCCGGCTTGCACGACCGCGCGCAGGTCCTGCAAGGCCGCCTGCTGCTGTACCGCAGTCGTCGCACCGGTGTTTGCACGTGCCAACCACAGGACAATCGCAAGGTTCAGCACCATCAGCACGACCAGGGCTGGCGCCATCCATTCGTTCATTCCCACAGGGTACGCTCAGAAAAATAACAACAAAAACACCCTCTAGCGCGCGCCAGAAAAGCGCAAGCAGCTACAAAAACAGGAGCATTCATGGTAAGGATTCAACTACCCCTTGACGGTATTGAGTGGGGTGATAGCCGTGCCGCTCACCAGATACCCGATCAGGTTGTCCACCGCAAGGTTGGCCATCGCCCGTCGTGCACCCGCGGTGGCGCTGCCGATATGGGGGGTCAACACCACGTTGGGAACTTTGAGCAATTCGGGATGCACCACGGGCTCGCCCTCGTACACATCCAGACCCGCAGCGGCGATACGTTTGTCCATCAAAGCCTGCGCCAACGCTGCATCGTCCACAATACCTCCGCGTGCAATGTTGATGAGGGTGGCGGTAGGCTTCATCAGTGCAAGCTCTGCCGCACCGATGGTGTGGTGGGATGCCGCCGAATAGGGCATTACCAGCATCACATGGTCGGCTGACTGGAGGAGTTCACTTTTCGACACGTAGTGGGCGTTGTACTGGTCCTCGGTCGCTGCATCAAGACGCGAGCGGTTGTGGTACAGCACACGCATGCCAAAGCCCAACGCACCTCTGCGCGCAATGGCTTGGCCAATGCGACCCATGCCGATGATGCCCAGCGTGCTGCCGTGCACCTCGGCGCCCAAAAACATGTCGTAACTCCAGCGCTTCCAAAGTCCCGCACGCAGAAAGTGCTCACTCTCGGCCACCCGACGCGCCGTGGCCATCAGCAAGGCAAATCCCAGGTCGGCCGTGGTCTCGGTCAATACGTCGGGTGCGTTGGTTCCCAACACGCCAGCCGCGCTCATGGCGTCCAGGTCAAAGTTGTTGTAGCCCACAGTCATATTGGCGCAGATTTTCAGCGCGCTGCACTGGGCCAGGAGCGCTGCGTCGATGCGCTCCACGCCTGTGGTGAAGACTCCTGCCTTGCCCTGCAGCCGTGCCACCAGTTCTTCGCGACTCCAGGAAGTATCGTCAGCGTTCGTTTCGACGTCAAAGTGCTTTGACAGGCGGTCCACAACGTCCGGAAAAATGCTGCGTGTCAACAGCACCTTGGGCTTGGAAGCAAAGGCAGTCATGGCGTTTCCCGATCTGTAGGCATGAATCAAGGAGCTGGAGCAATCTCAAAGACCTGGCGAAGGTAGGCCAAGTATTTCTCATCCTCGCACATATTCTTCGACGGCGTATCGGACAGCTTGGCGACAGGCTGACCATTGCAGCGTACCATCTTGATGACGATTTGCAGTGCTTCGTACCCCAGGTCGTTGGTCAGGTTGGTACCAATACCAAAAGCCAATTGGCAGCGCCCCCGAAACTGCTGGTACAACGCGATCGTCCTCGGCACGGTGAGCCCATCACTGAAGATCAAGGTCTTGGTATGCGGGTCCACGCGATTGCGGATGTAGTGGTCCAGCATACGCTCGCCCCACTCGAACGGGTCGCCGCTGTCATGGCGCGCGCCATCGAAAAGCTTGCAGAAATACAAGTCGTAGTCCCGCAAGAAGGCACTCATGCCATACACATCCGAAAGGGCAATGCCCAGATCGCCACGGTACTCGCGCGCCCAGGACTCGAAGGCAAACGTTTGGCTATCCCGCAATCGCGGCCCCAGGGCCTGTGACGCCTGCAGGTACTCATGGGCCATCGTACCCAGGGGCGTGAGTCCCAGTTTCATTGCAAACAAAACGTTGCTTGTGCCCGCTAACTGGCCGGGCGTTCCTTTGCCTGCCCCCGGGCTGTGCTGTGTTCCTAAGCGAGCACACAGCACCCGAATGACTTCTTCATGCCAGGCGCGCGAAAAACGGCGACGTGTCCCATAGTCAGCGATCTTCAGTTCTGCAAGCCCTTCGCTGCGCAGTTGGTTGATTTTGAGATCCAGACGCCGACGGCCTTCGAGAAAATCCGGCACGCGCTGGGTGTTGCGAAAATAGACTTCATTCACGATGGCGAGCACCGGAATCTCAAACAAAATGGTGTGCAGCCAGGGACCGACGATGACGATATCAATTTCGCCATTTGCCATTGGCGTCACTGTGATGTACTTGTCATTGAGTCGAAACAGACCCAGAAAATCGACAAAATCGCTCTTGATAAACCGCAAGGAACGCAGATAGGCAAGTTCGCTATCCTGAAAATGCAGACTGCACAAGGAGCGGATCTCTTCACGGATTTCCATGACGTGTGACGCCAGATCGATACCGGCATTGCGGCACTTGAACCGGTACTCGACCTGGGCTCCCGGGAACTGATGCAGGACCACCTGCATCATGGTGAATTTGTAAAGGTCGGTGTCCAGCAGGCTGGTGATGATCATGGCGTATGCCTGAGCAACCAGCTAATCCAGCCACCTGGTGAATTCGTGCACCGGAACGCGTGGCGTATGGAATGTGTTGACGATGGCAGACGTATCCGCATAGCCGAGCGCCATGCCGCACACAAGCATTTCGTCAGGGCCCGCACCGATGTGCGGCATGATGATTTTGGAAAAACCGTTCCATGCTGCCTGCGGACAGGTGTGTAAACCATGGCCCCGTGCAGAGACCATGATGTTCTGCAGAAATGTGCCGTAGTCCAGTAAAGATCCGCGTCCCATGACCCTGTCAATCGTAAAAAACAACCCGATGGGCGCATCGAAAAACCGGAAATTGGCCTGATGCTGGGCATACATCTTGTCCTTGTCACCCTTGCCAATTCCCAACAGTCCATACAGGCCCCAGCCATTCTCGCGCCGCCGGTCAATATAGGGACTCACCCATTTCGTCGGGTAGTAGTCGTACTCTTCCGCATACTGTGCAGCCAACGCCGGGTCTGCCCGAATTGCGTCATGCGCTGCGCACACTTGCTCGACCAATGCATTGCGACTCGGGCCTTGCAGCACATACACCTTCCACGGCTGGCAGTTGGTACCCGATGGCGCCCTGCTGGACACCGACAGAATATGCTCCAACATTTCTTTGGGCACTGCTTGGTTCGTAAATGCCCGCACCGACATGCGCGACGCTATGGCCGAATCCACTACAGAAGAATTCATAGCAAGCTTTCTAAAACAGACTTGAGTTGCGCGGGCAACGGGACGGGTCGTCGCGTCCTGGCATCCACGTAGACATGAACAAAATGGCCCTTGGCCGCCGACATTTCTTCAGACCCGAAGACCCCAACCTCGTATCGAACGCTGGAGCTTCCCAGCTTGGCGACACGGATGCCCACATGCACCGGCTCAGGAAATGCCAACGGCGCAAAATAGTTGCAACTGGTTTCCACTACCAGACCGATGGTATCGCTGCTATGAATGTCGAGAGCCCCATGTTCGATCAAGTAAGCATTGACCGCTGTATCAAACCAACTGTAGTAGACGACGTTGTTGACGTGCCCGTAAGCGTCGTTGTCCATCCAGCGGGTCGCAATGGTTCTGAATGCGCGGTATGCGCTGCGAGGTTCGGGTTGGGGTTTGATTGTATTTGCTGCTGACATTCCCCCATTTTGCCAGCCTGACGCGGGTACTTCCCTGTAATGTCAAACCAATGAAAAAACGGAAATTTAGAAAACCCTGACTAATTTGTTGCATTGCAGCAAAAATCACTTGCACAAGGAATGCAGCCCCCTATAATTCGCCTCATGCTGCACTGCAACATAAACTGGTAGACAGCCAGTGTTGCTGAGTAAGCAGACCACTTTTACTTAACCTCTGGAGATTGAACTATGCTGACCGTCGAACAACTCATGGCTTCCCACAAAGCGAACATTGAAACTCTGTATGGCCTGACAGCCAAAGCCTTCGAAGGTGTTGAGAAGATTGTTGAACTCAATCTGACCGCATCCAAGGCAGCACTGGCTGAGGCGTCCAACCACACACAATCGATTTTGAGCGTCAAGGACGCACAGGAATTGTTGGCTCTGCAGTCTGGCTTGTTCCAGCCCCTCGCCGAAAAAGCCGCTGCCTACAGCCGTCATTTGTACGACATCGCATCCGGCACCGGTGCTGATTTTGGCAAGGCTTTTGAAGGTCAGGCCACCGATGCGCAGAAGAAGTTCATGGGCCTGGTGGACAACGCCGCAAAGAACGCTCCGGCAGGTTCGGAAGCTGCCGTCGCCGTCATGAAGAGCACTGTCGCTGCTGCCAACAACGCGCTGGAATCGGTGCAAAAAGCCGTCAAGCAAGCCACGGAAGTTGCTGAAGCCAACTTCAATGCTGTTGCTGCTACGGCCACCAACGCGACGAAGCAAGCTGCCAAGAAGCGCTAATTGTTATCCTGACGTTGCTTTGGAGCACGCTCCCTAGCAACCGAGGGAAAACCCTGAGATAATCATTTCAATCCGGTCGGGCTTGACAAGAAAGTCCGCCGTACCAGTTGTCTCCTCGGGTCCTTTCGAAACCTACAGGTTCAGGGATCCCTTCAAGGCCCCGTCGCAAGACGGGGCCTTTTTTTTAGCGTGTCTTGGCCGCTATCGCCAGCCGCAGTTGCGGCAACATTTGCAGCATCGCCTGCCTTCCGGCTTCGATTGAACGCTTACGGGCACCAAAATCAGAACTCCCCACGCCGGGCAGATTCGGGCGCACCACGATATCGGCATCCCGCAACTCCAGTGTGTTGATGCTTTTGCTCATGATGGTGAAAGTCTGCATCAGAATGTCGAGCGCCGACCCCGACAAATTTACTTCCGGCGCGCTCGAAATATCGACTGCAATGACCAGATCGGCTCCCATCTGACGCGCTGCGCGCACGGGAACGGGTGAAACCAAGCCACCATCCACATATTCACGCCCGGATATCTTGACTGGCTCGAACAAGGCCGGGACTGCGCTGGAAGCGCGCACCGCCGTTCCCGTGTCGCCCCGCTGGAACAACATGCTTTGCCCAGTCTTCAAGTCTGTGGCCAAGATACCCAGCGGCAGTGGCATGTTCTCAATCAGGCGCGCACCCACCTGACCATTAACGTACTTTGCCAGGGCGTCGCCCCGCAGCATGCCACGATTAAACAGAGGGAGGGTCCAGTCGGTGATGGCGGCCTCCTCCATAGTCTCGGCAACGCGCTGCAACTGCGTTCCCGATTTTCCACTGGCATAGATGGACGCCACCAGGCTACCCGCGGAAGTTCCGGTCACCATGGCAGGCCGGATGCCTGCTTCTTCCAGAACTTGAATGACGCCGACATGTGCGAAGCCCCGCGCCGCGCCGCCTCCCAATGCAAGGCCGATGCGTGGCAAAACCTTCACAACTATCGGCAAGGGTGGCGCGGCCACGACGGGTGCGGGAGCCGCAACCGAAGGAACCGGCTCAACAGCGGTCGGCTTGGCAACCTCCGGCGGCGCTGTTGCGCACCCCGCCAGCACAAGTGCTGACGCAAATAAGAAGACTAATTTCATTCAGGTCCCTGCTTTGGCAAGCAGGGATTATCGCGGCTAGCCCGCGGTCGCCTCTTCCGGTTTGGCCCGTCCCTTTTTCTCCGGCAATGGCTGGATATCGAGCAACACTTCCGTCTTGGACTCGTCCTTATCGTCCAGATCCACCGTCAGGCGCCCGCCATCAATCAGGCGGCCAAACAGCAACTCGTCAGCCAAAGCGCGGCGGATGGTGTCCTGAATAAGTCGTTGCATAGGGCGTGCACCCATGAGCGGGTCAAACCCTTTCTTGCCGAGGTGTTTGCGTAACTTGTCGGTGAAAGTGACATCCACTTTCTTGTCGGCCAACTGGGTTTCAAGTTGTAGCAGAAACTTGTCCACCACGCGCAGAATAACGTTTTCATCAAGCGCCTTGAAGCTCACCAATGCATCCAGGCGATTGCGGAACTCCGGTGTAAAGAGGCGTTTGATGTCTGCCATCTCGTCACCGGACTCACGAGGATTGGTGAAGCCGATGGAAGCCTTGTTCATCGTCTCGGCACCCGCGTTGGTTGTCATGATGATGATGATGTTGCGGAAATCTGCCTTGCGCCCATTGTTGTCAGTCAGCGAACCGTGGTCCATCACCTGTAACAACACGTTGAAGATGTCCGGATGTGCCTTCTCGATTTCATCGAGCAACAAAACAGCGTGCGGCTTCTTGGTAATGGCTTCGGTGAGTAGTCCACCCTGATCGAACCCCACATAGCCGGGAGGCGCGCCGATCAGTCGACTCACCGCGTGACGCTCCATGTACTCACTCATGTCAAAGCGAATCAGCTCAATGCCCATGATGTAGGCCAACTGCTTTGCAGCCTCGGTCTTGCCGACCCCAGTGGGTCCGCTGAACAGGAACGAGCCGATCGGCTTATCACCCTTGCCAAGGCCCGAGCGCGCCATTTTCACGGCCGAAGCCAACACATCAATGGCCTTGTCCTGGCCGAATACAACATTTTTGAGGTCGCGCTCCAGCGTCTTGAGCTTGCCTCGGTCGTCATTGGAAACATTGGCTGGAGGAATGCGGGCGATCTTGGCCACAATTTCTTCCACCTCGGTTTTGCTAATGATTTTCTTGCGCTTGCTCGGTGGCAGGATGCGCTGAGCAGCACCCGCTTCATCGATCACATCGATCGCCTTGTCCGGCAAATGGCGATCATTGATGTACTTCGCGCTCAGTTCGGCCGCAGCCTGCAGCGCCGCCAAAGCGTACTTCACGTTGTGGTGCTCTTCAAAGCGGGATTTAAGGCCTTTCAGAATATCGACAGTCTGATCGATCGTTGGCTCGACGACATCCACTTTTTGGAATCTGCGCGACAACGCCGCATCCTTCTCGAAAATTCCACGGTATTCGGTGAATGTGGTTGCACCGATGCACTTTAGAGCGCCCGAACTCAGGCCAGGTTTCAGCAGGTTGGAGGCATCAAGCGTACCGCCTGAGGCCGCGCCAGCGCCAATGAGTGTGTGAATTTCGTCAATGAATAACACCGCATTGGGCTTGTCCTTAAGCGCCTTCAAAACTCCTTTGAGGCGCTGCTCAAAATCCCCTCTGTACTTGGTGCCAGCGAGCAAGGCACCCATGTCCAGCGAATAGACAACCGCCTCGGCGAGGATTTCCGGCACGTCACTTTGGGTGATGCGCCACGCAAGTCCTTCAGCGATCGCAGTTTTGCCTACACCGGCTTCACCAACCAGCAAGGGGTTGTTCTTGCGTCGGCGGCACAAAATCTGGATCACACGCTCGACTTCGTACTCGCGCCCAATCAATGGATCAATCTTGCCGTCCTTCGAGAGCTGATTGAGGTTGATGGTGTACTGCTCAAGTGGCGAAGCTTTCTCATTCTTCTCGTTACCACCCTCTTCGCTCTCGGAGGGGTTCTCGTTGGCTTTCGTCGATTCCGGTGGATCGTTCTTCTTGATGCCATGGGCAATGAAGTTCACCACGTCAAGTCGCGTCACGCCCTGCTGGTGTAGGTAATAGACAGCGTGTGAATCCTTTTCGCCAAAAATCGCAACCAGCACGTTGGCGCCGGTGACCTCCTTCTTGCCGCTGCCTGTAGATTGCACGTGCATGATGGCGCGCTGGATGACTCGCTGAAAACCGAGCGTAGGCTGCGTATCAACGTCGTCAGCACCAGCAACCTGGGGCGTATTGTCCTTAATGAAGTTCGAAAGTGATTTGCGCAGGTCGTCCACATTGGCGGAGCAGGCACGCAGCACTTCGGCTGCGCTGGGGTTATCCAACAAGGCAAGCAGCAAATGCTCCACGGTAATGAACTCGTGACGCTGCTGGCGCGCCTCGACGAACGCCATGTGCAGACTGACTTCAAGTTCTTGGGCAATCATGATGAATCCTTAAGCCTTACGTTGGTGATTAACTGTAAACCGTTTCCCGTTAATCGATGGTTCACTGAAATGAATACTCTAAAAATCCACAGGCTCACTAATGCATTTGAGAGGATGACCCGCTTTGTGAGCAGCCTCCAGCACTTGATCCACCTTCGTTGCCGCCACGTCCTTGGAGTACACCCCGCATACGCCTTTGCCATCGAGGTGAATTTTCAGCATGATCTGCGTGGCCGCCTCCATGTCCTTGCCGAAAAACTCCTGTATCACCACCACGACAAATTCCATGGGGGTGTAGTCATCGTTGAGCATCACCACCTGGTACATCTGCGGCGGCGCCACCTTCTGTGTGCGCCGCTCGAGCACAACGGTGCCCCCCGCGTCGCGGTCAGGCACAGTTTGCGGGGGTTGCGGCGGTTTGATCGGATTTTGGGTTGCCATGGATTTGATTCTAGCGATCAGCGCGTCACTGTGCATCGCTTGAACGAATTGGAGGCAATTGCACCGCATTCAAGTTGTTAAGCTAAAAAAAACCACCTCAGGCCTTGCGGCCCGGGCGGCATGCTGAGCAATGGTTGGCGGCGATCCGAACGACCGCAACAACCAACTACATATTGGAAATCATCACTTGCCCGAATCCCGAGCAGCTTACTTGCGTCGCACCCTCCATCAGACGAGCAAAGTCATAAGTGACCTTCTTGCTCTTGATGGATTTCTCCATGGAACTAATGATCAGGTCCGCTGCTTCAAACCATCCCATGTGGCGCAACATCATTTCCGCAGAGAGAATTTCAGAGCCAGGATTTACGTAGTCCTTGCCGGCATACTTCGGTGCTGTTCCATGTGTTGCCTCAAAACAGGCCACCGAATCAGACAGGTTGGCCCCGGGGGCGATTCCAATACCACCCACTTGCGCTGCCAAGGCATCCGAGATGTAGTCACCGTTCAAATTGAGCGTGGCAATCACGCTGTATTCTGCTGGACGCAACAAAATCTGTTGCAGGAAAGCGTCTGCGATGCTGTCCTTAACAACGATTTCCTTGCCTGATTTGGGATTTTTGAACTTGCACCAGGGGCCACCGTCGATAAGTTCCGCGCCAAACTCCTTTTGCGCCAATGCGTAAGCCCAGTCACGGAAGCCGCCTTCGGTGTACTTCATGATGTTGCCCTTGTGCACGATGGTCACACTGGGTTTGTCATTGTCGATGGCGTACTGGATGGCCTTACGCACCAGACGCTCGGTGCCTTCGCGTGAGACGGGCTTGATACCAATGCCCGACGTATTGGGGAACCGAATCTTCTTGACGCCCATTTCCTCCTGCAGGAACTTGATGAGCTTCTTGGCCTTGTCGCTTTCCGCTTCAAACTCGATACCAGCATAGATGTCTTCAGAGTTTTCACGGAAGATCACCATATTGGTCTTGTGTGGCTCCTTGACCGGGCTTGGGACACCTTCAAAATATTGAATCGGGCGCAAACAAACGTACAGATCTAGTTCCTGGCGCAGTGCCACGTTCAGTGACCTAATACCACCACCCACCGGCGTTGTCAGTGGCCCTTTAACGGAAACCACGTACTCACGCAACGCCTGCAGCGTTTCTTCGGGAAGCCAGACATCCGGCCCGTACACCTTGGTCGACTTTTCACCGGCATACACTTCCATCCAGTGAATTTTCTTCTTGCCGCCATAGGCCTTGGCCACGGCAGCGTCAACGACCTTCAGCATGACAGGCGTGATGTCAAAACCAGTTCCGTCGCCTTCAATGAAAGGAATAACAGGCTGATCGGGAACATTCAAAGACATGTCGGCATTGACCGTAATCTTTTGGCCTTCGGTGGGAACTTTAATGTGCTGGTACATGGAAAAACGTCTCCGTGAGTAGTAGGAATCGGATTTACCTGAGAAAGACCTGAGTAGGTGCTTTGCGGAAGTGGGCCGAATTCTAGTCCGAAAAAATTACGAAAGTCTGTCAATTTCTACGATTACCATGAGCGGCTGGAAAAGAACCACGCGACCGCAATGGAACTTGATCTGGATCACTGATTTTGAGGATTTTGGAATGCTTAAGTTGTTGTACGTCTTACTTACCGCAACCTTGTTGTCGTCCGGCACCTGGGCGCAGCCAACCTCTCACGAGCAACCCCAACTTCACCTGCAACGCACCGCATTGGCGATCGGGATGTTTCAAATTGACGCGCAGGTGGCAACCAGCCCTGAACAGCACGCTATCGGCCTGATGTTTCGAAAAGATATGCCGCTACACGAAGGCATGCTCTTTGTTTTTCAAAATCCGACCAAACAATGCTTCTGGATGAAGAACACACTGCTGCCCCTTACCGCTGCCTTTGTTGCCGACGACGGAACCATCGTAAACCTTGAAGACATGAAACCGCAATCCCTCGATTCACACTGCTCAAAGGCGCCAGTGCGTTTTGTGTTAGAGATGAATCAGGGTTGGTTTACCAAGAAGGGCATCAAGGCGGGCAGCAAGATTTCTGGCGTTCTGTTTAATGGAGGGCGCTGAGGCACCAATCCATGAAAAAGGGCCAACACGAAGTTGACCCTTGCATGGCGATATCCGGGGCTTATGCGAAATTGGCTTCCGCAAACGACCAATTGACCAATTTATCAAGATACGTTTCAACGAACTTGGGACGCATATTGCGATAGTCGATGTAGTAGGCGTGCTCCCAAACGTCAACGGTCAACAACGCCTTATCGGCCGTCGTGAGCGGTGTTCCAGCGGCTCCCATGTTCACAATATCCACCGAGCCGTCGGCCTTTTTGACCAACCAGGTCCAGCCTGATCCAAAGTTACCGACAGCAGATTTGACAAACGCCTCCTTGAATGCAGCGTAACTGCCCCATTTTGCGTTGATTGCGGCAGACAGCGCACCCGTGGGCTCACCACCACCGTTGGGCTTCATGCAGTTCCAGAAAAAGGTATGGTTCCAGATCTGCGCCGAGTTGTTGTAGATACCGCCACTGGACTTCTTGATGATCTCCTCCAACGACATGGCCTCAAACTCGGTACCCTTTTGTAAATTGTTCAGATTCACGACGTAAGCGTTATGGTGCTTACCGTGGTGAAACTCCAAAGTCTCTTTGGAGTAGGCGGGTGCAAGTGCATCAATCGCGTAGGGCAAGGCAGGCAGGGTATGTTCCATAATTTCCTCTCATTGGATGGCAAAAGCTTTAGATTGTAGAAACTATGCGGTTAGTGCGCTGAAGACCGAAGCGTCAACCACACCATCCGCAGGGGATGACCAAAGCCAACCTCTTCCACACGCGGGTTGAGGTTAACCCTCCCAGCACCTGTACGTAGCGCGCTGCGCCTGGGTGATAATCGCCAAGCACATCATTGGAGTGGAGTAAGCATTTGTTTTCCATCATACAAGCGGCAGGTTGGACGATATGGCCCCTCATTGCGTGTTCGGTGCTGGCGTTGGCGATCGTGATCGAACGATTCGTCAGTTTGAAAACGCAAAAAATTGTGCCTCCCAAGTTGCTTGACGAAGTCCTTGCTGTGACCCGCAACGGCGTGCCCTCTCCGGACGTTGTGACACAGCTGGAACAAAATTCCGCCTTGGGTGAAGTCTTGGCCAGCGGGTTGCGGGCCATCAACACCGACCCACGCTGCTCGGAAGACGACCTGCGTGCGACCATGGAGGGTGCTGGACGCCTGGTGGCGCATCGGCTTGAGCGCTACCTTAGTACGCTGGCAACGATCGCGTCCGCAGCGCCGCTCATGGGACTGTTCGGTACGGTGGTTGGGATGATCGAAATTTTTGGATCACAGGCCCCTGGAACGCCCACAGGCGGCAATCCGCAACAACTCGCACACGGCATCTCGGTGGCGCTATATAACACAGCTTTCGGTCTGATGGTTGCAATTCCTTCGCTCATTTTCTGGCGCTACTTTCGTGGCCAAGTGGACGGCTATTTGTTGACGCTGGAACTATCTGCGGAGCGGCTGGCACGTCACGTCAAATCACTGCGCAGGTAGCCCATGAACTTTCGCCCCCATGCGAACGAAGAGCCCGAGATCAATTTGATCCCGTTCATCGACGTGCTGCTTGTCATTCTGATATTTCTGATGCTTTCAACGACATACAGCAAGTTCACCGAAATGCAACTGACTCTGCCAGTGGCAGATACCGATGCACAGCGCGACTACCCCAAGGAGGTCATCGTTGCAGTGGGTGCGGACGGCGCCTACAGTGTCAACCGGGTTCCCGTGGTCGGGAGAGGTCTTGACAGCTTGGCCGCCGCGTTGTCCGAAGGTGCCAAAGCGGGAAAGGAGTCGGTGGTGATCATTAGCGCCGACGCCAGTGCAAGACACCAGTCGGTGGTCACCGTCATGGAAGCAGCCAGGCGCGTAGGACTCAACCAAATCACCTTTGCCACACAATCATCCACCCATTCCGGTGGCCAATAGAGGCTGGAGCGCACTGGTGCGTGATCAGGTGCAAAGCGCGTTAGTGCGGGCCTGGAATCAGCGCGGCACAACGGCTCGCGCACTTTGGCCGGTATCGGCCATTTATGGATTGTTGTGGACTGTACGCAAGTGGCTCTACCAAATGCAGCTACTGCGCTCGCGGCGGGTCAACGCTGTGGTCATTGTTGTTGGCAATGTGATTGCGGGCGGTGCGGGAAAGACTCCCACCGTTGTGGCACTAGTTCGTCACCTGCAGTCGCGCGGACTTGCCGTGGGTGTGGTTTCCCGTGGCTATGGGCGCAAGCATGACAACTGCCTTGAGGTGTTGCCACAGTCGCATCCCAGCGACGTTGGTGATGAGCCATTGATGCTGCAACGGGCTCTCAAGGTACCAGTTTTTGTAGCGCGAGACCGCCATGCCGCGGCAACCGCCTTGTTGGCCAAGTATGCCCAGACGCAAGTCATTGTGGCCGACGATGGGCTTCAGCACTATGCGCTGTACCGCGACCTGGACGTGTGTGTGTTTGATGATCGAGGCTGTGGCAATGGATGGCTTTTGCCGGCAGGACCATTGCGCGAACCATGGCCGCACAGGGCGTGTGCACAAGCCGGACAGACTGACTGGCGGTGGTTGGTTTTGCATACCGGACATCATCCCGCTTTCCAAGGCCACATGGCAAACCGCTCGCTGGCGGACTTTGCGCTCTGTCGTGATGGGCAGTCAGTTTCGCTGGAATCGTTGCGCCTTGGCAGCTCAAAACCACTTTTGGCCATGGCAGGCATAGGCCAGCCTGAAGCATTCTTTGACATGCTGCTTGCCAAAGGGGTGCCTCTGGCGAAGACCTTAGCCCTCCCAGATCACTATGATTTTGATAGCTTCTCACGCACTGAATACGAGCGTTACAGCATCATTTGCACCGAAAAGGACGCACTCAAACTGTGGGCCTTTGAGCCAACGGCATTGGCCGTTCCCCTGACACTGGAAATATCAAGGGATTTTTTTGAAGCAGTCGATGTCCACCTGAACGAACTGTTTGTTGCAAGGCTATCATCCACGCATGGACACCAAACTGCTTGAATTACTTGTTTGCCCGGTAACAAAAGGGCCTCTCGAATACGATCGGGAGAGACAGGAACTCACTTCCCACAGCGCCAGACTTGCCTATCCCGTGCGCGATGGAATTCCGATTTTGCTGGAAAGCGAAGCGCGTACGCTCACGGACAGCGAACTCGGACTCTGAGACACACTCTGATGGACTACACCGTCCTGATTCCGGCACGATTGGCGTCGACGCGCTTGCCCAATAAGCCATTGGCCGATATCTGTGGAGTGCCGATGGTCGTTCGGGTTGCGCAGCGGGTGCTGTCTGGTAAGGCGATGCCTCGGGTCGTTGTAGCCGCGGATGACAAATCCATCGTTCAGGCTTGTACAGACCACCGCATTGAGTCTGTTCTGACGCGCACGGACCACGTATCAGGAAGCGACCGTCTCGCCGAAGCTGCACAGATTCTTGGCTTGTCGGATGAGTCCGTGGTCGTCAACGTCCAGGGTGATGAACCATTGATTGACCCTCAACTTGTGCAGGCTGTAGCAGCTTTGCTTGTCCGGCATCCGCAAGCGGAGATGGGAACCGCCGCCCATGCATTGGACAATCTTGCCGACTTTCTGAATCCCAACGTCGTCAAAGTTGTGCTTGATGCCCAGGGACTAGCTCTTTTTTTCAGTCGGGCACCCATTCCATGGTGGCGCGATGGGTTCGCAGGCGAAACGCGCAGTTTGCCAGACCCTGCACCATTGCGACATATTGGAATTTACTCGTACAGAGTGAGGTTCTTGCGAATGTTCCCAACGTTGCCACCAGCGAGTCTGGAAGTCGTTGAGGCATTGGAACAATTGCGGGCCCTTTGGCATGGCCACCGGATTGCCGTGCACGTGAGCCCCGATGCCCCAGGTATCGGTGTTGACACTCCAGAAGACCTGGCGCGCGTTCGCAACGTCCTTTCGTCTGCACTCGCAGCATCTGTAAGATAGGCTGCAGGTGGGCCATGCTATTCTCCCATCCATCCGTTGTGCAACTGCTTGATCAAGAGTTGAGGTGCACAGCTGGCAGGACTTTCATTTTTTGAGGTTATCCATGAGACTGATTTTGTTGGGCGCTCCTGGCGCTGGAAAAGGTACCCAGGCAACTTTTATTTGCCAGAAGTACGGTATTCCTCAAATTTCCACAGGTGACATGTTGCGTGCGGCGGTGAAGGCCGGGACACCCCTGGGATTGGAAGCCAAAGCAGTCATGGCGTCTGGTGGATTGGTAAGCGATGACCTCATCATCAACCTCGTTAAAGAAAGACTTACGCAGGCCGATTGCGCCAATGGCTTTCTCTTTGATGGCTTCCCGCGCACCATTCCGCAAGCTGACGCAATGAAAGCCGCTGGCGTGGATCTTGACTATGTGCTTGAAATTGATGTGCCTTTTGAGGCCATAGTGGAGCGCATGAGTGGGCGCCGCTCGCATCCTGCCTCAGGACGCACCTACCATGTGAAATTTAATCCACCCAAGGCGGCCGGTCTGGACGATGTTACCGGTGAACCGCTGATTCAACGCGATGACGACAAGGAAGAAACCGTCAAGAAACGGCTCGCGGTCTATAGCGAGCAAACCCGCCCCCTGGTGCAATACTACGCTGATTGGGCCAAGGCTGCCCCTGCGGCTGCCCCCAAGTACCGTGCAATTAGTGGCACTGGAAGCGTGGACGAAATCAAGTTGAGGGCATTTGAAGCCCTCTGCGCCTAAGGTTCCCTGTTTTCAATACCGCGCACTGCCCGGCGTGCGGGGAAATGGAATTACATCTCGAACGTTAGACAGGCCGGTCACGTAAGCGACCGTCCGCTCGAAGCCCAGGCCGAACCCTGCATGGGGCACGGTGCCATAGCGACGCAGATCGCGGTACCAGCTGTAGGCATTTTTATCGAGTCCAGTCGCCTCTAATCGGGCGTCGAGCACGTCCAGCCTTTCTTCGCGCTGGCTGCCACCAATAATCTCACCAATGCCGGGGGCTAGAACGTCCATCGCCGCCACCGTCTTATCGTCCCCGTTGAGCCGCATGTAAAACGCCTTGATCTCCTTCGGATAGTTCATCAGCACTACGGGCCCACCCACATGCTTCTCGGCAAGGTAGCGTTCATGTTCACTTTGCAGGTCCACACCCCACTTCACGGGGTATTCGAACTTATGTTTGGAGTTCTCCAATATCTTGATGGCCTCGGTGTAGTCCATGCGGACGAATTGACGATCCACAATACCTTGCAGCTTGGCAATGAGGCCTTTCTCAATACGGTCGTCGAAGAACGCCATGTCATCGGGCCGCTCCGCCAGCACCGCCTTGAAAATGTACTTTAGAAGTGCCTCGGCCAAATCGGCATCAGCGGCAAGATCAGCAAATGCAATTTCCGGCTCCACCATCCAAAACTCGGCCAAGTGGCGGCTGGTATTGGAATTCTCGGCTCTGAAGGTTGGCCCAAACGTGTACACCTTGGATAGGGCCATGCAATACGTTTCGACGTTGAGCTGACCAGAAACGGTCAGAAATGCTTCGCGTCCAAAAAAGTCTTTGGAAAAATCCACTTTTCCATCGGCCGTGCGTGGAGGATTCAAGGCGTCCAGAGTAGACACGCGAAACAGTTCACCGGCTCCTTCAGCGTCGGAGGCTGTGATGATGGGCGTATTGACCCACAGAAACTCGTTGTCCGTAAAAAAGCGGTGTATCGCGGTTGCAAGTGTGTGCCTCACCCGTGCGCTGGCGCCAATCACATTGGTGCGCGGTCGCAAGTGCGCTACCTCGCGCAGGAACTCCATGGAATGCGCCTTGGGTTGTATCGGATACGTGTCGGGGTCGTCAACCCAACCCACAACCTTGATGGCGGTGGCTTGCATTTCATACGGTTGGCCTGCATTCGGTGAAGGGACGATCACCCCGGTGGCCTCGACGGAACAACCGGCAGTCAAATGGTGGACTTCCTCGTTGTAATTGGGTAGCTCAGCGGACGCGATCACCTGCACGGGGTGAAAGCATGAGCCATCAGTCACATGCACAAACGACATTCCCGCCTTGGAATCCCGCCGGGTGCGAACCCAGCCCCTCAAAGTCACCGGCACATTGGAAGGAGCAAGTCCGCCAAGTATGGCGCGACAGGAAAGCGAAGTCATAGCGTGATCTCTGTAAATGAAGAATTGAATTCTACTGTCGCGAGTAAGCAAGTATTGGCCGCTTGTTAGCGTCGTCTGCTTGGCACACAAGTGAAATCCAACAACAAAAAACTTGCAATATATTTAATGCTGGTTAAAAATACAGTTACTGGATACCAAAACAGGGTGTACAGACCAACAGCCGGACCCGGAATTAACTAGGAGCCAATATGCTTGAAAGCCCCAAACTCACCGCCCGACAACAGCAGATTCTGGACCTGATTCAAAGCGCTATCTCCCGCACCGGGGCACCACCTACCCGCGCAGAAATCGCGAACGAACTGGGTTTCAAGTCGGCCAATGCAGCAGAAGAGCATTTGCAGGCGCTGGCGCGCAAGGGTGTCATTGAACTGGTGAGCGGGACTTCGCGGGGAATACGACTCAAGAGTGAGGCCCTGCGCTCCATCAATGAGTCGAGATTCAAACAGTTCTCGCTGCCCTTGCCAGGCTTGGCTCAACTCGCGCTCCCACTGATCGGTCGGGTTGCTGCAGGCTCCCCCATCCTCGCACAAGAGCACGTCGATCAAACCTATTATGTTGAGAACAGTCTCTTTCAACGCCAACCGGACTACTTGCTCAAAGTGCGTGGCATGTCCATGCGCGATGCTGGAATCATGGACGGAGATCTGTTAGCTGTGCAAGCCACCAAAGATGCAAAAAATGGCCAGATCGTTGTTGCACGACTTGGCGATGAAGTGACAGTCAAACGCTTTCGCCGCAACAAGCATCTCATTGAGCTTCATCCGGAAAACCCGGATTACCAGACCATTGTGGTCGAACCGGGTGAGCCTTTTGAAATTGAGGGTCTGGCTGTCGGACTCATCCGAAACACCATGCTGATGTAGACATCCGGAGCGAAATACACCATGAACATCGCATTGCTTGCCAATCTCGTCGCAATGGCACCTCTACAACGTGTGCAACGCTGGTGGACCGGAGGTCGATTTGCGACTGGCGCGCTTAAGGCACCCCTGGCAGCCAATGTCAATTGGCATCCCCGTACCGGTTCTGGAAAGTTCCAGAGCGTTCCTCAGGCGGAGAAGCCGGTATTTAGCCCGAGGGTCGTACCGTTACGAGTGGTGCGGGTTGCCGAGACTGGCCTGCATCGCTCCAGCACGGGCCGAATGGTCATTTCCGGTCGCATGGCAGACGTTTGTGCCGAACTGGATCGCTTGGTCGCGCGGGAAGCGGAACATGTGGTGGGAGTCAAATCCGCGAGATAACGCCCCAATGTCAGGGCACAATCACAGTTATGAATATTGTGATTTTGGATGACTATCAGGATGCCGTACGAAAACTCGATTGCGCTGCCAAATTGGAAAATTTTCAGGCCAAGGTGTACACCAACACGGTCAAGGGCTTGGGGCAATTGTCGGTCCGACTCAAAGATGCAGACGTCATCGTCCTCATTAGGGAACGGACCCACATAAATCGTGCGCTGATTGACAAACTGCCTAAGCTCAAATTGATTTCACAGACCGGGCGCGTGGGAAACCATGTGGATGTCCAGGCCTGCACGGATCGAGGTATTGCCGTAGCCGAGGGAGTCGGATCACCTCTGGCACCAGCCGAACTTACCTGGGCACTAATCATGGCTGCGATGCGCAGAATCCCACAATATGTGGGCAATCTCAAGCATGGTGCTTGGCAGCAATCCGGTTTGAAGATGGCCTCGATGCCACCAAATTTTGGACTGGGTACCCAATTGCACGGAAAAATACTGGGCATATGGGGATTTGGTCGAATTGGCCAGATCGTAGCGAGTTATGGCAAGGCGTTTGGGATGCAAGTCATTGTCTGGGGTAGCGAGTCGTCCCGGCAAGTTGCCCAGCAGCGTGGATATTCCACTGCAGCGAGTCGAGATGCTTTTTTTGGTGAGTGTGATGTCCTCTCCATCCATTTGCGCCTTTCAGAAAGCAGCCGTTCTATCGTTACTGCTGCCGATCTAGCACGCATGAAAACGACTGCGTTGCTGGTCAACACATCGCGTGCGGAGCTGATTGAACCCGACGCACTGATCAGCGCCTTGAATCGTGGCCGTCCCGGACTTGCAGCGGTAGATGTATTCGAAACTGAACCGATCCTGCAGGGCCATGCCCTGTTGCGGCTCGAAAACTGCATTTGTACGCCACACATTGGCTATGTGGAGCAAAACAACTACGAAACGTATTTTGGCTCGGCATTTGACAATGTGACCAATTTCATCAAGGGCACACCAACCAACATCATTAATCCGGGCGCCCTCCAAGTCAGGCGCTAATCCCGAGACCCTGCTTCAGGTTTGGCATTGGCCAGTGGTGCGCTTTCAGAAAGGTGCTCGACATCGAAATCCATCAGATTGCTGGCACCATCAGAAAGATCGAGATCCACTGAGTAATTAGCATGGTCGTCCAGGATTTCAGGCAAGGGCACTGATGACACTTCGGGCGTTGCCGACTCCGGTGAATCGAATTGCTCAGTAACAAAGTCCACTGACATGAGGTCTTCGATGGGGGCAGGGGCTTGTGGCAATTCAATTTTGGCTGTACTGAACGGTGCCGGACCCGAATCTGATGTCGAAAGTATGCGGCTTGCAACTCCGTGCAGTATCAAAAGATCGCGGTAGGCGTCCAAATCAAACTCATGCTCAGGCACAACTCCGTGTCGACGCACCAGGCATTCCTCGATCACCTCCAGTGTCTGTTTCGATGGCCAAGTGACAACAATTCGCGACAGAACGTTCGGATAGGCTTCTAAATCCTGTCCGCCCTGGTTGAATCCCGTGTATTCAGGTACATGCCCCGTGAACCGTGCATTGAAATCAGCCCGATAGTCATCGTAATCTGCCTTTCGACTCAAGCTGTGCAGCGCCTTCAGCAATTCCAGGTAAACCAGAGGATTGGATTCCCCGCTGTCCATGATGCTCGTTGTCAAGAGTCCAATTGCCTCGTCGTACTGACCAAGCGTCATGAAAAACTCTGCTTGCTGGCGCACATCCAGCATCTCCTGCATGTTCATCGAACGCAGTCCATCCAAGGCACTGGACGAAAAATCCCGCTGCATCGAAACGCTAACGTCCAGAGGCTGGACGTCAGTAACAGCACTACCGCCCTTCAAACTCGACGACACTCCGCCAAACTTTGCAAAGACGGACTCCCCCAGGTCCAGATCAATGTCAACCTGAGCGGCCACTGGTGCGCTGGACGCAGAATCATCTGTCGAAAAACTCAACGGGGGAGCTTCATCCCTGGCAACGAGATCTTTTCCAGAAGATGGCAAGTCTTCGGCTTCGTCCAGTCGATTATTTTCTGCCCGCCACCACGGGGAAATACCCACGGCTTGAGTGCGTAAGCGGTTCCAAGTAAATGCCAAGCCCACACAGCACACCACCAATAGACCAGCCAAGGCATATACCAATGGGTTGGCATACTTTTGTGCCTCCGCATGCTCAAGTCGGGTTGTGAGGTTCTGCAGCGTTTGGGCATTCTTGGATGTCGCATCACGCTGCAACTTCAGGTCATCTTCAAGCGACCGCACGCGCGTCTGATCGCGCAGCACGTCTTGTGGTGAAGCATTCAAAGCTTGCCACAAAGCTACTGCTTCATTGCGTTTGTTCAAATCTTCCGAGGGCAGGTACGCCATCGCAGCCGTCAGCTTCAAAACGGGGTCACGCTCGATCGTCAAATCAATCGGAGCAAGCTTCAGTCGAGACCGATTCACAACCGAGGAACTCACACCAACACTTGGCTTAGTTTTTGGCGATCCGTCGGCACTCTCTAGGGCTGGTGCGCTAACGACTGGGGTTACCGGACGGGTCCGTTTGACTGGCAGATTGTCACCCCGGGAAGGTGCCGACAACATCTCGCGCTGCGCAACGGATGGGCTTGCAAGGGGACTGACTGAACCGGAAACCAAAGGTCGCACCTGGATACTGATGGGCAACGATGGCACCACCATATCTGTCGCCAGGTCTGCTAACAGAACGAACTTACGCGTGGACTTATGAAGACAACCGCCACGCAAATAAACCGTTACGACGGGTTCATCAATCGCCTGGCGCGACACAACCCGTACATTCACCACCGCGTCTTGCTCAACGGCCGGAACCGTCACCGCTACTTGGCTGCTGTCGAGTTTGTTTTCCCCGAAATAGACATCTGCTTCAAAACACAACGCGGATGCCTTTTCCTCAGCATCGAACTGCACGGGAACTGTCAACTCCAAAGGTTGTCCGAGCAGTGCAACGCTACGCGGACGCCCCAAAGACATGCCTGCGCTGTCACTCAACGTGCACAGCAGCGCGACTCCCAGAACTGAAGACTTGAATATATTTGCTAACGTCATCTATGTCGGCATTTTGGCACACCACTGAAAGCGGGTTGGCCGTTTGGCTCCTTTGCTTGCGAACTGGCAATCAATTCGGTAGAACTCGATGCGTAATAGACACGCATGTGACAGGCGTTTTTGCAGATTGCGGTCCCGAGGGAGACAATCGAGTAGCCAGAGAACCAACAGCAGTCACCCAAAAGACAGGCCATGGACGAACCCATTCTTACTATCGACGAACGCGCGGCAATTAACGCAGGTCGCTGGTTTTCCACTCTTTCTCCTTCGCTTAAGCACGACATTCTCCGATGCGCCTACGTCAAACGCCACAAAGATGGGGATCTCATTGCGGCTCGGGGAGAACCCCCAGAAGAGTGGATTGCTTGCGCCAAAGGAGCGGTGCGGGTCAGCTCCACATCGATCTCGGGCAAGCTGATTACCCTGACCTACGTGGAGCCCGGAATCTGGTTTGGGGACGTCTCCATTTTCGACGGAGACCGCCGGACCCACGATGCTTATGCCCATGGAGACAGCACCATTCTGTGTGTCGCCAAGGCCGATTTCAAGAAGATACTGTCGATGCACGTCGAACTCTACGAGGCGTTGCTGCGTCTGCATGCCCGTCGAATTCGGCAACTGTATGGATTGGTGGAAGACCTCAACACGCTGCCCCTGCGGGCGCGTTTAGCCAAGCAACTCTTGCACCTCGTCAGAAGTTATGGCGTACCTTCATTGAGCGAAGCCAGCGAGGTGCGAATCGGATTGCACCTCGCTCAGGAGGAACTGGCACAACTGTTGGGTGCATCGCGCCAGCGTGTCAACCAGGAACTCAAGGCCATGGAGCGGGACAACGCGATTCGGATAGAGCCCGGTGGCTTGGTTGTGCGGGACCGCGACGCACTGATGCGCATCATTGAGACCGACGATTGACCATAACACTGCACCAACCAACACTTTGCCATGAGCGAATTTGACCACTTTGTCGGAACCAGGCCCGTATCGAGCCAGCATTCCATTGACCTGCACGTATTGGGCGACTGGCTGAACACGCACCTGGAGGGGTTCAAAGGTCCGCTGACTGCCGAGATGTTCAAGGGCGGGCAGTCCAATCCCACCTACAAACTCGTCACACCCGGCAGGAGCTATGTCATGCGGGCGAAACCTGGGCCCGTAGCAAAGCTACTGCCTTCCGCGCATGCCGTCGAACGTGAATTTGCGGTGATGCGCGGTCTGCAGGACTCCGATGTTCCGGTGCCACACATGTACTGTCTTTGCGAAGACGAATCCATCATTGGTCGGGCGTTTTATGTCATGGAATACATGCAAGGCCGGGTGCTGTGGGACCAGTCTTTGCCTGGAATGACTGCACCGCAGCGAGCCGACATTTATGACGAAATGAATCGTGTGATCTCTGCATTGCATAAGGTCAACTTCACACAGCGCGGCCTTAAGGATTACGGTAAGCCAGGAAACTACTTTGAGCGCCAGATCGGACGTTGGAGCAAGCAATACACCGCTTCCATTACCCGGCCCATTGCAGAAATGGACATGCTGATGGACTGGCTTCCGAACCACATTCCAGCCATGGCGCGCGACGAGTCGATGGTCAGCATCGTTCATGGTGACTTTCGTCTTGACAATCTGATGTTTGAAACAGAGAAACCGAGGGTGCTCGCCGTGCTGGACTGGGAGTTGTCGACCCTGGGGCACCCACTCGCAGATTTCAGCTACCACTGCATGGCCTGGCACATTCCACCAGGGGCGTTTCGCGGTATCGGCGGGCTTAATTTCGCCGAGCTCGGCATCCCAGAAGAAGCAGACTACATCCGCAGATACTGCGAGCGAACTGGTATCGCTACACCCGAGCAGCTCAAGCAAGATTGGAATTTCTACATGGCCTACAACATGTTTCGTATCGCAGCCATCTTGCAGGGCATCGCAAAGCGCGTCGAGGCTGGCACGGCCTCCAGCGCTCAAGCTGTAAGTTCAGCCGCTGGAGCGCGTCCGCTGGCGCAGATGGCCTGGAAATTTGCCCAGCAGGGTTGACGCACCCTCTTCTTTCGTTTAACCGCATGGATTTACCGGAGACACCATGGACTTTGACTATTCACCCAAAACCAAAGAACTTCAAGCTCGCCTGCAGAAGTTTATGGACGATCATATTTACCCTGCGGAGGGTGCGTACCATGCAGAAATTGCGGCCAACACAGCGGCTGGCAAGCGCTGGACGCCGTTGCAGACCATCGAGAATCTCAAACCCAAAGCGCAGGCTGCTGGGCTTTGGAACCTGTTCCTGCCCGTAGATAGTGCACAAGCCTCTGGATACGAAGGTGCTGGCCTCACCAACCAGGAGTACGCCCCATTGGCGGAAATCATGGGGCGCGTCATGTGGTCCAGCGAGGTGTTCAACTGCTCTGCTCCCGATACCGGCAACATGGAGACGATTGCGCGTTATGGATCAGAAGAAAACAAATCCCGTTGGCTCAAACCCCTGCTCGAGGGCAAGATTCGCTCGGCGTTTGCAATGACCGAGCCGCAGGTGGCCTCCAGTGATGCCACCAACATCGAAACCCGAATCGAGCGGCACGGCGACAACTATGTCATCAACGGGCGCAAGTGGTGGACATCGGGCGCAGGTGATCCGCGATGCGCAATTTATGTGACCATGGGCAAGACCGACCCTGAGGCCGCTCGCCATTCCCAGCAAAGCATGGTACTGGTTCCCGCGGACACCCCCGGCCTGAAAGTTGTTCGCCCGCTGAATGTTTTTGGCTATGACGATGCGCCACATGGCCACATGGAAGTCCTCTTTGAAAACGCCACCGTCCCCGTTTCCAACATTTTGCTGGGAGAGGGGCGTGGATTTGAAATTGCGCAGGGGCGCCTTGGTCCTGGCCGTATCCACCACTGCATGCGCTTGATAGGTTTGGCTGAACGTGCGCTCGAGTTGATGTGCAGGCGTGCATCAGCACGTGTGGCGTTTGGCAAACCCATTGCAGCGCAGACAGTGACACAGGAACGCATCGCCGAATCACGCTGCAAGATCGATATGGCGCGATTGCTGACACTCAAGGCAGCCTGGATGATGGATGTGGCTGGCAACAAGTTTGCGAAGAATGAAATCGCGATGATCAAGGTCGTGGCTCCAACGATGGCTTGCGATGTGATTGATTGGGCCATTCAAGCACACGGTGGTGGCGGCATGTGCGACGATTTTCCATTGGCCTATGCATACACGAATGCCCGCACGCTACGTTTCGCCGATGGTCCAGATGAAGTCCACCGCAATGCCATCGCCAAATTGGAATTGGGTAAGTACAACCCGAAACCGAAAACAAACTAGCTCACAAACTGCCATCAGACGGAGCGAGCGGGGCAATGCCGCTTTGCTCCTATTTTGATAGCATTTTACGCAGTCTGGACGGGCATCTCAGTCATTTTCTCTAAATTCCTGCTTGACCGGACCACAGCTCGTTGAGGTCGGAGAACCGCCACTTTGCTGGGTCCTCCCTGGCGACGATTTTTTCATGTGAACCTGAAGCCGAAAGGTCTACCATTTCTGGCAGGATACGCATGTTCGACTTGGTGGAGAAAAAAACTTTGACCTTGGGTGTGGTCAGAGATTTCCCGGTCTGCTCCATCACAACACCAAGTCGCCCGGAGGTAAGCCGCACCAGTGAGCCAATGGGATAGATTCCCAAGCTCTTGACAAAGGCCTGAAAGACCTTGACGTCAAAATGCCCGTTGGACCACTCGGCCATTTTGCGCAACGACTCGGCCGGATCCCAACCTGCTTTGTAAGGCCGGTTGGAGGTGATGGCATCGTAAACATCGCACACAGCCCCCATCTTTGCAAACAGACTGATCTCGTCACTTTTGAGACCTTTCGGATACCCGGAGCCATCCGTCTTCTCGTGGTGGTGCAGACACACATCCAGCACCATTGGCGCCACATCGCGCCCTGTCAACAGCAATCGGTGCCCTTCTTCCGGGTGGGATTTGATGATGGCAAACTCGGCGTCGGTTAATTTCCCAGGCTTGTTCAAGACTTCCATGGGCATCATGGCTTTGCCAAGATCGTGCATCAAACCGGACAGACCCGCCAATCGCGTTTGCTCCTCATCAAGGCCCAATTGATTGGACAAAGCGACCATCATGGCACACACGGCCACCGAATGCATGTAGGTGTAATCATCCGCAGTCTTGAGCCGCGCCAAACTGATCAGCGCCCCGGGATTGCGGGCCACTGAGTCGCTGATTTCCTCGACCAGTCGCTGCGCTCCACCCGTGTCCACAGCCTTGCCCATTCGCGCTTCCTGAAACATGGATATCACGGCCTGCTTGGACTGCAAACAAATCTGCGCTGCCCGCTGGATCTCAACATCCGTCGATACCGGTGCGGTTTCACGCCGCTCGCTCACCGCCGCAAGTAGATCTGCCTCTACTTGCGCATCCGACTCTGCCTCCGACACGGCGACTTGGCCCACCGCCACGTCGAGGCCTTTGCTCGCATCAATCCAGACCTCCTTGATGCTGCTTGCCAAAATACTCGTAATGTCCTTTGGGTCGGTGAGAACAAACCCGGTTCGCCAAAAGGGGTGCTCCATCCAGGAACCACAAAACTCCTTCAGATGCATTCCGACGACAAGTTGATCGACACTAATTTTTTTCAGCATAGAGTTGAGTTCGCAGATGTCCCGTTAATGCTTCTTTAAACTCAATGCAGGTGCCTAGGCTTTCTGCCATTGCCATGCCCACCCAAAGCTGTACCGCCCGAACCAGTGGGAGGTTTCCCGAGCGCCAAAGAACTTACCAGGGAATCGAACCGCTGGGCAAACAACTTGTCCACTTCCGCCACTACACCACCCAACTCTGCGCCATCAAAATGGCGCTCCATCATGCTCACTATGTCCTGCACAAGGAGGTCACGCTGCACCTGCATGATGGCTGCAGGGTCCGGACCCACAAACAACATCACAAAGTCATCGCGCGACTCTTCACCATTCTCATGGTCCTCGTCGTCATAGTCTGCATCATAAAAGGTCACCTCGATGGCCGCACCAGCATCAGCCAGTTCGTTGAGGTTCATGCATACCTCGTCAAGAATCTGACGAAAATCAAAGTCTCCCGCAACAGTCCAGCACATCTGCAGAGTGCGTTCGTGGGCATCGAATTTGATGCCTGGCTCATCCTCGTAAGAACTCCTCGCACCATCCGCCAGAGACCTGGCCCCAGCATACTTCCACATAGGCTTTAGCGCATCCTGTAAATGCTCGAATTTGACCTGCGCTTTCAAGGGCACCTGTCCGTGAACGTGGATTTCGAAGGGAGTGTTTTTGCGCGGCATAGTGTGAAGTGTAGTGGTGCCCGAGACCGGAATCGAACCGGTACGCCCGTTATTCCCGAGACCGGAATCGAACCGGTACGCCCGTTATTCACGAAGCGGCGGATTTTAAGTCCGATGTGTCTACCTATTTCACCACTCGGGCACGTAGACCCTATTCTCGAATAAAACGCAGCATCTGAATGGGTCAGGCGCGTTTTTATTGAGGAATTTTGGAGGCGCGGTCCGGAGTCGAACCGGACTAACCGGATTTGCAATCCGTCCGCTCTCAATGCTGACAACGACTTAGCATTAAACCGCGCCAATTAACCGCGCAATCATACCTCAATTAGTTCTATGGGTAGGTTTGGCGCGGTGCTCTCGATCAGGTCATCCCTGAAGAACACCCGCTGACCAACAGTGCTATCGCCCCGGGCTTGCGTGAGCACCCCACCCGGCATCTCCACAGTGCAGACCCCGTTGTATGACTCGGTCACAGTGCCGACCTGCAGCGGGGGGTTGGGGATCAGATCGCGGAGGAGTTTGAAGGGGTTAATTGACATGGGTTTCTACCGATAGTGTTTGCCAGATTTCGGGCAGGCCGACATCCACGCTGACGCTGCGCACGATGCCCAGCCTGTCCACGCCTTGGTCGGTGTACTTCACAAACTTGCCCGGGGGAATGATGCCCGTGGAAGCCATCACTGGCACCTTCAAGGACACCGTAGCGATGCGCCCTGTGTCACCCAGCACGCTGATGCCGCGCTGCCTTGCAGCCCCTGCTGTGGTAATCAGTGGATCGCTGACCATCGGTGCCAGAAGATCACCGGCAGTGCCCACCTCAGTCACCCGACCAAGCACGCCGCGCTGCACACCAGATACATAGACCCGGTTGTAGCGAGCCTTCTCGGTCCAGCTTATGCCCTCGGTCACCGTGAGCGATGCAGGAAGGGTGTAGTCGGCCCACAACCAATCGCGAGGCATGAATGGGTAGAGTGGTAGCACCTTGATCGCGTTGAGCGACGGGTGAGGCTGCACGTAGCCCCCAGCGGCCTTCGCGATGGCGTTGAGTGCAGCGATGTAGCTGCCTTGGTGGCTGAAGGTCGACCCGGGCACCAGCCAATCGTCCAGACCAAAGTCGACATCCCAGCCCATCGGCACGTTGTTCACGGTCAGCACATCGGCCATCAACTGGCTGGCAGTGCGGTCAGAGAGGTTGCTGAAGTTGAGCACTGGCGAGTACGGTGTATCGAGCAGCGCAGTCTTGCCCCTGCCTTGGATGCTCAAGCCGTCTTTGCCGAACGATCTCGATCTGGAGATGCCCTCGATCAGGACAACGTAGGACACGCCATTGATGACGGCAGTAACCTCGACCGGCGCACCGTTTGATGCAGGCTCGAAGCTGTCCAGCGTGGTGGCCGGTGCCGATGCGCTGAAGCCCCATGTCCAGCTTGCGACATCGAGCGACAGCGACATGTTGAAGGTCGGGATCAAGACCCCGTTGCGGTAGAGTCCCGCTGAATTGGTGACCATATAAACCCTTTGCGTTTCGACCACTACACCCGGTGTAACGTAGTCCGCTTCGCCGAAAACAAGTTCGCCGTCGCCCGGTGGCTGCGCGAACACAAGATCAGTACCGAACCACAACGGAAGTGTGATGGGCAACAGATGCTCACCCGGCTGCGGATTGACTGCTGTCTGCCACAGGAAGTCCAGCGCAGTGGTGTGCGTGATGCCAGCCTTCGCCAGCGTCAGCAACCACTTGCTCAGCGTCGAAGTGCAGCCCCACGGTAGCGCGTTGGTCGGGTACGATTTATAGATACCTGCCTGCATGGCCGACTGCGCAATCACGCGAGTCTGCTCAGTCAGTTCCCAGCCAACCACCTTGGGCAGTTCGTTGGGGATCGCAAGCTGCATCGTGCCCGACGATTGAGCGGTGTACAGCTTGCCGAGTTCCCAGTTCGTATCGTCCTGAAAGTACAGGGGTATGCCCAACTCAGACGATGCAGTGAGGGTCTGCACTTTCTCGGTTGCCCAATCCCACGGTGCTGCGTGCTGCGCCCGTGAGACTACACCTGTCTGGTGGTCAGAGTTATCGATCTTCTCTTGCTGCACAGCAGGCTGGAACTCACCCTCGAAGCGCGTGTCCAGCCAGTTGGTGACACGGTTGTCATAGAACTGCTGAACCATCGCGCTCACACCACCCAGCATGACCGTCACACCGATCTCAGTTGGGGGCACCACAATTAGTGCGACATCCACCCCAGCTAGGGTGGCGGCGACATCGATCTTGCGCACCGGCAGGACGCGCAGCGCGACATCCACACCAGCGAGGGTCGTGGTGACGTTGGCTTTGAGTACCTTCGCCACCATCGCATTGACAGTGACACCACCCACGGTGGCCGCTACGTTGACCTCGATGCCGCCAGTGACTATCGCGTGGACAGTGACACCACCCAGCGTTGTGGCAATCGTTGCCCGACAAGGTGTGATCGTTCCACCGTCACCCAGCGAGAAGATCAGTTCACCCGCGACGGGCGCATCTTGGAATATGAGGTCGTTGGGGTTGCTGCTCGCCGTCTGGTAATTCGCCCACAGTTCAACGCTCACACCAGCTAGTGTGGCGTTTACCGCAACCTGCGGAGGTGGTATGCACCACGCGAGCGCAGTGACACCGGCCAGCGAGGCAGTGACGTTAGCACGCAAGCCTTCACGGCACAGCGCAGTGACGGTTACGCCACCAAGCGTTACGGCTATGTCAACTGTGTTGGTCGTTGCCCCCGTATCGCCAAGAACAAGTTCCCCTGTCCCGTGCGGTTGGTAGAGGACTAGATCATTCGGAGATGACACAGGAAACTAACTGCAACTCGCCGCCAGTGTATGCCTGCAGATCGCTGAATATCGCCGGGGCAAGTGAACCCCCGATGCCTGCAACCAAGTCCATAACGCCAGCACCGGCTGAGTCAACGAAACGCACCCAGCCGATGAGGCCAGTGGCATCTGCTGCAGCGACCCGTGGGCATGTGAGGGTGAGCGTTGCCACGTTGCCAGCGGCACCGACTGTGCCTGCAGTAGCAGCAAGATCGATCCTGCCGACAAGCAGTGCAGCCGTCGTTGTCTCAGGCGTGGCAGGAGGTGTGCCTTCGTAGGCCCACATCGCTCCACCGTCGATGATTGCGCGAACTGCGTTGACTCGCGCCTGACGGCAAACAAGTGAAAGGGGTGCGGTCATACTGCTCCTTGAGAATCAGAAATCACGGCACGGTATGCGCCTGTGTAATCGAATGCAATCACTGTATACAGTGGGCCAATTTTGATGCCGGTGAAACTGTAGTTGCCCGTAGTCTCGTCGCTCCATGTTTCGCGGATCACGCGCTGGCTGCGCTGCTCGACCAGCCAGACTTTGCGGTGCAGTGGCAGGTTCGATGGCACATGCTTTTCCTTCACAGTGCCGCTGATCATGCCCAGCCCACCGTCCTGCGTGTCAGCGAAGATCACGTTGGTCATCACGGTGTACGCACCGAACGTCTGAGCGGTCTGACTGTTGAACAGGATAGGCGTGTTCAGGCTGCGTGCGCGGTTGGTGTAAGCATCAACTGCGAGGAAGTCAATCACGACTCCGTTTGTCTCAGGGAAGGCTGCGGTAGGTGGCGTGAAGTTTGCAGTGTAGCGAAGCACGCCAGAAGTGAATCGAATGCCTGCAATCTTGCCATCGATGCAGTCGAAGCCCGTAAGTCGACCAACGCGAAGTATCGAGGTTGTTACAGTGATCAGAGTTGACGTATTAGAGTATTTAATACCGTCAACAAATAAGGCGAGTGCGCCATTGCTAAAGCACAATGCTATGTGGTGCCAAGTGTTCAATGCCACTACCGAACCAGTAATAGTTAGGCTACCTTGAGCAAAACAGATAATAGTTCCGTCTGTGTTTGTATAGATACAAACTCCAGTTGCGTTTCTGTCACCAATCGCTACTAAGTTCTGCTGATATGTCGCACTTATGGTTCTGGGATAAAACCAAAACTCAAGCGAAAACGTCGATGCGTTCGTTACATTGAATGCAGTAGAGGTGTATGTCATCCCTGATGAGTTCCCACCAGCGATATAGGTAAAGTCGGCGCAGCCACCTCCGAACGGACCTGTCGCAGCAACTGTAGGTAGCGTGTTGGCTGACACTGCGAGTGCAGGCACTATCCCTGACTTGATATCGGTAAGGCTTGCACCGGGTTGAACAAGCAGCGCGACACTACCCCAGAACTCATCCACCAACGCTGGCCCAACCTCTGGGAACTTCGCAGTGGGTGGCGTGAAGTTCGCAGTCCAGCGTGCGGCCTTGGTGATTCGGAGATCGTCAATCTTTGCAGGAGTGCTAAGCCCAACACCCGGGCCGCAGTAACCAATGGATAAGCGTCCAGCGCAGTCCCAAACTGAACCTGATATTGCGACAGGCGTGCCTGCCACACCATTTGTGTATATTGTTAAGAACCCTGCAGTTCGTACAATCGCAACATGCCTGTAGGTGCCATCTAAAAGTGAAGCTGCGGGACTCCAGACCTCGGTACTTGCTGCGAAACCTCCTGCCGTATAAAAGGCTCCATGCACTCTATCGTTGTTCCCTTCTAAATAAATTAGAAAGGAGCAGTTACTGCTTGTAGTGCAGCCAATGATCGTGCCGGTTGTGGCGGTTGTGGTAGGGTCTAACCAGAAATCAATAGTGAAGTCTCCTGACCCAAGCTGCAGATCAGCAGCGTAGGGCATCGACAAGTCAACCATCGTCGTGGTTATCGACATCGCGTTGCCAAACTTACCTGCAACTGCAGTGAGCGCACCATTGCCCCAACCATTTTGAACTGCAGGGTGCCCCTTCAAGTCAACAGCATCCTCCATGTGCATGGCGAGCACGGTGTCGTTCCAGAAGGCATCTATAGGCGCAGCACCACCCTCAAGGAATGCAGCGGTAGGTGGCGTGAAATCCTCGATCCAGCGAGCGGTGCCCTTCGTTATGCGAAGGTCATCTAGTACGCAACTAGGTGCATCAAAGGTGAGGTCTGCACCTAGTATGTCCAACGCAGACGCACCGTCGTAGGTGCCTGCAGACAGGGGCCACTGCCCTGCTCGCATGACACCGTTAATAAATACCTTGAAATATGTTCCAGCGTTGTAGCCAACAATAGCTACGTGTGCAGGAGTGTTCAGAGGTAAAAACCCGTAGGTTGTAATTACATTGCTAATTGTCGTGCGAGATGGGCCAGCATACTTTCTGAAGATGATGTTTCCACCGCTTGAATGGTTGGTGTTAACGTCCCACCCGTTGCCGCTAATGATTCCACGGTTGTCCCCAGTGTCACTGGTACGGGTGTACCAGAAGTCAATAGTGAAGTCACCAGTTCCAAAGTACCAATCTGCGCTGGCAGGAAATCGAACTCCGCAACTATTACTCGCTCCTGCAATGTTAAAAATAGTCGGTGTAGAACCCTTATTAAACATTCCGTTACCAGTAAACTCAGCAGTCACTAGGCTTGCTGTGTGCCCCTTCAGATCAGTGGCATCCTCCATACGCATCGCCAACACAACTTGATCCCACAGAACGTCTGTGGTGGCCGGTGCGCCTTCCAAGAACGCACTGGTAGGAGGTGTGAACGCAGCAGTCCAGCGTGCGGCCTTGGTGATACGAAACTCATCCAGCGTGCAGTCGACCTTGGTGCCACCGATCAGCGTTGTGGAGAATAGTCGAAGCGGTTCAGCGGTAGGGTTGATTGCAGCAGTAACCGTGACAGAAAATCCTGACGCAACACCGTCTTTGTACCACTGCACAGATGAGCCTGACTTGATAAGCGCGTAGTGGTGAAACGTACTATTCGCTACAACGGTTTGACCTGAATAGGGGTAAAACGCGAGCGTGTTGTTTGGCCCAGTGTATAGGCCAGCCATGAGCCGAGAATTGCCACTGTCGTAACTGATGTAGAAACACGTGTTACCTGCAGTGCCTTGATACACAAATGGGTTGTTATTGTTTTCATGCAGAGCAAGGTGAAAATCAATCGTGAAGTCTGCGGGAAGACTCAGGTCAGCACCCGTGTCAACAACCACGGTAGTAGTCGTGCCAACGGAGTTGCCTCGTATTCCGTTGCCGACCACTGCAGCCGCATACACAGCGTTCGTAGGGGTTACCGTGTGCCCCTTCAGATCAACCGCATCGTTCATGTGCATGGCGACGATGGTATTGGCCCAGTGCGGATCGTAGTCAGGCGCGAACGATACGATGGGTGCTGTGAAGTTCGCAGTCCAGCGTGCGGCCTTGGTGATGCGTACATCGTCAAGAGTGCCCCTGCACGCTGGCACATTTCCGTTGTTTGCGAACACGGCAAGGTCACCGTTAGATGCATAGATGGCAGCAGCTACTGCCACTGCAGTACCGCTCGCAACACCGTCAACATACCATTGAATAAACCCCCCTGTACGAACCACTGCGTAGTGCTTAAATGTACCAATGGCAGGCACAACGTCCGCTGCTGTGTAGACATCAGTCTGCCCACCGAAACTGGCTGCGGTATAGAAAGTTAGTTTGAGTGAGTTGCTGGTGCCCCTCGTTATGAAGTAAGACGCATGAACGGGTCCAAGCTGCGAAACTAGCCCTCCTCCTTCTGAGTTGTCATTCTTTGCGTAAAAGAAATCGATTGTGAAGTCGCCACTCCCGAGATTGAACTCAGGCGCATACGTGAATCCAATTTCAGTTGTGCTTACCGTGCAATTTATTGCATTACCGAACTTGCCTGCTACAAACACATTGCCCACAGTTCGCACTGCTACATGCCCCTTCAGATCAGTGGCATCGTTCATCGTCATCGCAAGGACAACCTGACTCCACAGCGGGTCTGCGTTTGGTTCAGCAACCGGCGCACTATTTGGAAACGCAGCAGTCGGAGGTGTGAAAGCTGCGGTGTAGCGAGCGGCGTTGGTGACACGAACATCGTCCATATATCCTGAATACGGATAGGTAGAACTAGGCGAGTGCCCAAGCAAAACAGGCCACCCTATGTTGTAGTCAAGTCTGTTGACTGAACTGCCGCTTACACAAGATACCCCATCAACAAATATGGTTGCTGTGCCAGTCGATCTCGAGACTGCAATGTGTTGCCAAGTATCTTGAACGATCACTCCAATCGCGGTCTGTACCGTAGACGCATTTGTGTCACCTTGCCAGAATGTGAATGAGAGGGCACCAGCATTGGTGATGATCAAGTCCCAATCTTTTTGCGTACCGCTCAGCCCTCTTCCAATAACATAGTTCGTTACTGAAGTGTTCGTAGGCTTAACCCACAATTCAATTGTGAAGTCTCCGCTTAAATACCAATCGAGTGACGTTGGAATTGAAACACTGCTTGTACTGAACAGGTAAGAGCCTGTTCCAAATTTATAGACAGCAGTACTTATAGCGGTTGTATTTCCTGTAATAGTCTTTGGTGTTTTACTGTAGTCGGTAAAAGCCTCGCCATGCAGAAGCAAGGTTACGCTGTCAAAGAGCGCATCAGTTGCCACAACCACTTCTTGCGTAGCTGGATCGCTGAGCGTCAGATTGCCGGGGTATGTGATACCGACCACGCTTTTATAGTTCGCCCACACCAGCCCATCTGCAGAGGACTGCATGATCATGTCTTGCGGGAACGTATCGATGCTGTTGCCGCCACCAAGGCGCAGCGCAGGGGCTACAACAGCGGTTGCACCAAAGTCCCATACCAATGCGAACCCGGGTGCGCTATGCACCTCGTAGGCCCATGACACCACTGCGCTGGTTACCGAGTCACTCAGTGCAGCAATGCTGCCGGGAGCAGTACAGGTCAGCGTGCCGGTGACCTTCGAGCCACCCTCGTAGACTTGCAACTCCGAGAGTTCGAGCGCACCGTTTAGACGGGTGCTGATGCCCGTGAGTCGCCAGTACTGTGCCATCTTATCTCCAGTTTGAAATCGTATCTACGAACACCACTGCGTTGCCTGTGAGCGCACCGATCTTGATCACTCGCACTGACTTGCCAGCCAACGCACCAGTGCCCTCAACTTTGTCGCCCGTAGCGAACGAAGTGGTGCAGAGTTGAGGACTCAGGTACATACCCGGCATGAACCCGCGAACACCCACTGCTGAGTACACCGCGACCTGACCTAGCATCAGCGCGTTGTCAACAGATGATGGGTAAGCGAACCCCACAGTTCCGCTGTAGTGGACAAGTGCCACGCCTATGTTCATCGTGTTGACGTTGAAGTTCTTCTGCGCTGTACCAACTGCCGTGGCGGCACGGGGCATGTATAGACCGTCAGCAGTCTGCGAGGCATCCGAGTACGCGAGGTCATCGGTATATGCTGCTGCAGAACCAGCACGCGATGCTGTATTACCACGCAGCACGCAGGCATAAGGATCGTTGCTCTTGAGCGAGTTGATGTCGCCAAAGTAGTTGGCTTGATGCTCTGCAGCGGCAATAGAGTTCTTGGGGAAGTAGTAGAACCCGCGACTGTCAGCTACGATCTGCCAAGGCGTTGCCGTAGCCGTCGTGTTTGACTTCGACCAGAACAGGCCCGGTGCCGCCCACTGGGCAACGGTTGGGAACAGTCCCGTACCCGCTGCGATGGCCGTCATCGACTCGTAGCCAGTTACACGCGAGGTCAATGTGACCGTGTCATCGACCTTCAGGTAGCACCCGGTGCCGGTCACATCAGTGATCTTGTACGCTGCCAGATTGGTGCCGCTGTAGGGCTTTGTCCACCCTGCCCCGGCCACCGCAGCAGTGATCGTTCCAGTGGCCGCGCCAGCCGCTGCAGCCGTTGTCCATGTGATCGTGGTTGGGGTCGATGTCAACACCCGCTGCTCACCGTTCAAACCTGCGGGTGTCGCACCAGCAATCAACGCAACAGTGCCAACGCTGAACGGGTGCGCAACACCGAAAGTCATCGTTGCGACTGACCCGGTAACGCTGACACCTGAACTAGTGACTAGACCAAAGCCGTTGACCAGCACCGCATCGAGCAGGTTGATAAGCGACCCAATGGCACCGTTCAAAACGGGTGCGCCAAGCATGTCGCTGGTATAGAGTTTCGTTGTCATCTTTATGCCCTGTCTACATCACCGCGAAATGCGATAGTGAATTTGTCGGAGTCCAGCGAGGCTGGGCCTTGGAGTACCGTGCGAACAGGCCAGAATGGGGCACCGCAGGCATCAGTATTGAATCGGAGTACGTTACCTACAGCCCAACCGATTCCCCACCCTAGCGGGGGTATTGAGAAGTAGGGCACGCCCGTGGCCGGGTTAGGTGGAGCACAGGTGACACTGGTTGACCCAGTACCGATAATGCCCACCGACTCGCCGACGATGTTGAACGCAATCGCACTGGTAAAGATCAGTGCCCAACGCTCTTTTATCGCGCCAGCGTTGGTCACCACAATCGGGTACAACGCTTCGTTGAAGTTGGCGTTGATCTGCGAACCCAGCATGGTGTTCGACCACACGTTTGTCCATGTGCTCTGCTCGATGAAGTTGTAGGTCCGAGCGAACAGGTCACCGAACGGCATCGCGCTGGATACGAAGCTGGTGGTCATCGGGAAGTTGTGCGTCAGGCTGCGCGTGAACTTCAACTGGCCCGAGATATCAGCACTCGCGCAGAGCAGCATGTCTTCGATGCGGTGCTCGACGGTGAACGGCTGCGTGTAGGCAGTGATGTTCGATGCGAGCGGCACAGTGACGGTGCCAGCGTTGAGCGCGACGGTGTACAGCGTGTCTGGCAGCACCACGCCCAGTGAGTCCTTGATGCGTACCGATGAGAGGCGCACGCGACCCATGTCGTAGGGTGTGTCCTTCACCACGGGGTTGACCAATGCAGTGCTCACCGTGTTGTGAACAATCACCAGATCGCCCGTGCGATAGATGGGCACCTTGCCGTCCAGCGGGAGACGGCTGGTATCGATGCCGAGCAGTGTCTGATCGATGGGCAGGTACGCGAGGAAAACAGCGTTGTAGGAGAGGTCGACTGCATTGATGGGGTCAACAGTCTCAAAGTACACAATGCCCCGGGTGTAATCGACGGTTCCAGTGATGGTCCCTGAGATCACGCCAGCGTCATTGCCGTTGCCAATGCGAGTCCCGGGAACCTCATCAATGATGATAGGCGACTGCAGTTGAAACACGCCGGTCTTCAGCGGTGCAGTGCCAGCGCGGAACACGCCGCTGGTAATCATGCCCGGTGATTGGTCATCAGCGAGGTTCGACCACACCACAGAGTTGGAGAAGTTTGCAGGCAGGCTGGTCAGCGTGATCTTGCCGTCGCTTGCACTGGTGCCTGCAGCCACTGTCGGCGTGCCGGTCTTCGCGTCCCAGCCTTTGTTGATCCCACCAGCCGTCGCGGTGTAGAGCACACCACCGACATCGAACATCGGTGACGTTGACACCATCGAGCCACCTGAGTTAGGTGTCGCCATCGTGTACACACCGGGTGTGATGTCTTGGGTATACGAAGCGGAGGAACCTACTGCGTAATAGATCGTTGACAGTGGTGTTGTGCTCACTACTATGGGTGTGCCAGAGTTGTTAGTCCAGTTCCAAGTATCTTGGGCTGTAACAGTAAGCGCAATAGGCATGAACACTGCACCAGTGGTGTAGTTGATCGTGCCAATAGCGAGTTCATGCTGTCCTTGGAAGTTGGTGTACTTCACGTAGAGCACGCCTGCACGGTCATACACTTTGCAGTTCTGTTCAGAAAAACGATACCACCGATCAGGTGATGCACCCAAGGTAATCGCTGCTACCAGTGATCCTTCTACCATTGGCAGAGATAGCAACGTGTAGAAACCAGAACCGTTTGAAGTGATACCTGACTGCGGTGTGGTGACCAGTGTGCCTGTGTACGCAACATGCACAACGCTCGATGGAAACACGTTGGGGGCAAACTCGATCTTGCCACCCTGCACGCTGCCTTCAGCATCGCCCGTAATGACACCGAATGAATCGGATGTCGCGGTGTAGTTTGTACCGTTGGTTGTCCATGTCAGTGTGACACCAGCCAGCGTAACATTGTGATCTGGAGTGAGTACTGTGAACAGCTTGCTGGTCGAGGCAACTGGCGTTGCAGAATGAGCATCACCCCAATCGTAGAGGATGTGCGAGTCGATGTCGGGGATCGCGCCCAGCGTCAAATTGATCGAGCCGGTAACGTAGTTGATCGTCCCAATGCCGTAGCCGTTATCACCACCAGACAGCTTGCCGTTCAGGTTGTCACGCAGTGTGTACCAGCGACCCTGTGCAAGATAACTGAGCGAGACGCTGCCCGGGCCGGGAGGTGGCACTAGAACCTGCGTGAAGGCCAGACCTTGGTTGGCAATGGTGATCTTTAGCGAGGCAGTGTGTGCCGTCGCAGTGGTCAGCGTGGCAGGCTTGAAGCTGAACGCTGTCGACTGATACCCGTAGTTGGGACTCGTTGCCGACCACTCGACCACGCCCGTCACATAGTTGACCGTGCCGACGCTGGTGACACCTTGCACCAAGATGCCCTCGCCCGTGTCGGTGAAAGTTGTTCCACCAGCCACGATGGATACCGTCTTGGGGGTGATAGGGCTGGGGGCAGTTAGCTTTGCCCCTGCTGTAATCGACTGACCTGATCCCGTCA
>JFJP01037210.1_pt1 | contig 59534 bp, 56 predicted proteins | sample 431651 | NCBI WGS metagenome assembly JFJP01 (sample SAMN02602958, study PRJNA72255) | Microbial mat metagenome, whole genome shotgun sequencing project. | biome: fresh water; feature: sink hole; material: water; isolation source: purple microbial (photo- and chemosynthetic) mats found in... | reverse complement strand
TTGGTTCTGTAGGCCCGTCTCGTGGTTTCAGTCGTTTGCATAGATCCTCCTAGGTTGGAGGTGTCTAGTTCAATTGGGGGTTACGAACAAAAAAACCATTAAGCTGCATAAAGATAAATTGAATTTCGAAGCTACGGCATCTGAACCCATGCAGATTAATATAGGACTACTGAATAGTCGTCACATGACCTTGGATGGACTCATTCTCATTATGTGTCATGAAATAGGTCACGACATAAAAATTGCTCGGTTTTATACACCAGCAAACTCAGAATACGCTTTCTCTCATTTAGAGCAGGATTATTTTGCTTCATATGCCTGCATTATGCCATTCTTTAAAAAGTCGTTGAGAAATCCCGGAACTATACAAGCACAAATACTTAATGATTTACCATTAGGAATTCAAACTCGTTGTGCTACCCATTTTCAGGATCAAAAAGACGTAGGATATTGCCTTCGAAGTATTCATGCTTCCTTAACTGTCATAAACAGTTTGTATGAAGAAATATTCAAAGACAGGTATCAGAAAAGCTTATTACCAAAACCCTCTTTAGATCGTGAATGGCTAGGACAAACCGATGATTTGCAAGCAAGACTCATCACATTTGTGAATGGAATTTTTGGAGATTTACCGTTTAATAAGTGGAGATAAGTTCGCTTATTACTATCTAATCCCAACGTGCCCAAACAACCGAGTGTTCAAAGTGCCCAAATGAGCCTCTGTGGACCAGAAAATATCCAATATTGGTACGAACTTCACAAACAACATTAGCGCCAAAAGACTTACACTCTGTTTTAAGAGATGGCCCCAAACTCTCGATGGTGCATGTGCTTTCTCTTTTTAATAAAACATCCACTACGTGGATCGCTTTTTGAGGATTGAGTTGATCATATTCTTCTACTTCATTGCCCCGAAGGTAAAAGACCGCCATATCCTGGCTAAAGTTACGGCTCAAGGCCGAAACACACTGCTGCTCTTGGTTTTGCGCCCAAGAAGGGAAAGTTGAAAGCGATAAGAGGAAAAACAGAGTAGTTTTCAAATGATAGTCCTAAGTTATTTAGTGGAACTATACTTAAACCCGAAGGCCCCTAACAAGAGCGCCTGCCCCACAGGGTAATTTTTTCACTCTCTACCCCCGAAATTCCTGAGTAGTCCATAATGACTACAAAAGGACCCCTGATGAAAACTCTCCTCCTCTTGATCCTGGTGGCCGGCCAGCTGCAGGCCTCCCCACTTTCCATCGTTCCCGAGAGGACAGTCACGCCTTTTATCGATATTTTCTCTGCTTCAAATAGGCCAATCGGCACTGAAAAAATGGAAGTAAGATCCAGTCCGTATAGTAAGAATGGCAGCATTACGAAAGGCCGCGATAAATACCTGATGCCCCTGGAGCACTACCGTAAGGCGCTTAAGCAATCCAGCGCTGTTTTCAGAATGACTCCTGCTGAAAACTCTCAGAACTCTGATGGTGTGATTTATATGGGTACGGCCTTCCATATCGGGGAGAATTTGGTTCTAACTAACCAACACGTACTTTCGCCGGATCGGAGCAATAAAAGTGAATGCTCTGGCTTCCAGCTTCTTAGCAATTCAAGCTCCCTTACCTTCCCTTGCAAAAAAGTGCACTACTGCAATGTTGAGCAAGACGTTTGTCTGATCGAGATGGGTCCAACTAAACGCTGCTTAAATCTTCTTTGCACTAAAAATGAAATCGTTGAAATGAAGCAAGGTGAATCAATAAAACTCAAAGCAAATCCAGAAATGAATTATGAAACCATGGATAGCGCCGTCATGACTTGTATCGGAAACACCATGGGCCTTGGTATCCATTACTCACAAGGTAGAGGAATACGCATTAATGGTGATAGGGCCTACTTTTTTGCTCCACTCAGAACTGGCAACTCAGGTGGCCCCCTCATTGGAGAAGACGGTCTAGCATGGGGAGTGGTGAAACTCGAGAGTCAACAGAAAGTGGGATCTGAGGCGTATAATATCGCTGTGACAATGGATAAAGTGATTTCTCTCATGAGGGAGCAACTGGAAGCTGATAAGGTGACCCTGCAAAAATTTAACAGCGCTGTTATCGAGTAAGTAATAAATCATAAAAAAAAAGGGCCCCTTGCGGAGCCCTTCAGACAGATATCTGCGTTCGCTTTACTAGCTACCGCAAGAAACGCAATCCTCAGGATTATCTAATGAACAAACCATCGCAGCGGCTTGATCAACAGCAGCAACTGTTGGCTCTTTGATCGTAAACTTGATGGCGTCAACTGCCGGACGAGTACGTAGGTAGTACATACCAGTCTTAAGACCCAACTTCCAAGCTGCAAAGTGAAGCGAAGAAAGTTTGCCGAAGTTGGTATCTTCCATGTGGATGTTAAGCGACTGGGATTGATCGATGAATGCACCACGATCCGCAGCCATTTCAAGAATCGACTTCTGCTTAATTTCCCAAACAGTTCTATACAATTCTTTCAAATCAGCAGGGATCTCCGGAATGTATTGTACCGATCCATTGTGAGCGATGATACGGTCTTTCATTTCTTCATTCCAGAGACCAAGCTGAATGAGGTCACGCACGAGGTGCTTGTTGACCATGGCGAACTCTCCAGAGAGAACTCGACGTGTATAAATGTTTGATGTTACCGGCTCAATACACTCGTTGTTACCGAGAATTTGTGAAGTCGATGCCGTAGGCATCGGAGCCATTAAAAGAGAGTTACGTACGCCGTAAGTCTTGATCTTCCCACGAAGTGAAGTCCAGTCCCAACGATCAGTTGTACGTGCTTCTGCCCACATGTCATGTTGTAAGATCCCTTTAGAGATCGGAGAACCTTCATATGAATCGTAGTGGCCATCTTTCTTCGCAAGGTCAGCTGAAGAGCTAAGAGCTGCGTAGTAGATCGTCTCAAAGATTTCTTTATTTACTTGTCTCGCCTCAGAAGAGTCGAACGGCAATCTCATTTTGAAAAATGTATCGGCCAGACCCTGAACACCAATACCAATTGGACGGTTTTTCATGTTCGAATAACGAGCTTCTTCCACCGGGTAGTAGTTAAGATCGATAATTTTATTAAGGTTACGAGTCACTTGATAAGTAACTTCGTAAAGTTTTTTATGATCAAACTTTCCGTTCTCAACGAATTTAGGAAGAGCGATTGAGGCAAGGTTACAAACAGCAATTTCTTTTTCAGAAGTGTACTGCATGATTTCAGTGCAAAGGTTAGAAGACTTGATTGTACCAAGGTTCTTCTGGTTCGATTTTTCATTAGCTGCATCTTTGTACAACATGAATGGCATACCAGATTCAATTTGACATGAAATAACCTTGAACCAAAGGTCACGAGCTTTAATGACTTTAAGCCCACGGCCTTCTTTTTCATATTTTTCATAAAGATCTTCAAACGCTTTACCATGACAATCAGCAAGACCTGGAGATTTGTTTGGACACATAAGAGTCCAATCAGCATCTGCCTCTACTCTCTTCATAAACAGATCATTGATCCAAAGAGCGTAGAAAAGATCACGAGCACGAAGCTCTTCTTTACCGTGGTTTTTACGAAGTTCAAGAAAGTCTTCAATATCAGCATGCCAAGGTTCTAGATAAATAGCGAAAGCGCCCTTACGTTTGCCGCCGCCTTGATCTACGTAACGAGCAGTATCGTTAAATACGCGAAGCATAGGAACGATACCGTTTGAAGTACCGTTTGTTCCGCGGATGAATGAGCCTTTGGCGCGAACATTGTGAATCGAAAGACCAATACCACCAGCAGACTGAGAAATAAGAGCTGTCTGTCTCAGTGTTGTGTAGATTCCGTCGATGGAATCATCTTTCATTGCTACCAGGAAGCATGACGACATCTGCGCCTTATTAGTACCGGCATTAAATAGAGTTGGAGAAGCGTGAGTGAACCAGCCCTCAGAAATAAGGTGATAAGTTTTGATGGCTTCTTCGATGTTTCCAATTTGTACTCCCAGGGCAACGCGCATGAAAAGATGCTGAGGACGCTCAACAATTTTCCCGTTAACTTTTAATAAATATGACTTCTCAAGTGTTTTAAATCCGAAATAATCGAACTCAAAATCCCGAGAATAAGCGATCTCTGTTGAAATTCTGTCTTTGTACTCACGAGCAAAATCAAAAATTTCTTTTGAAATGAGTGGCTGCTTCTCTTTTGTAAACTCATTCTGATAGCTATAGAGAGTCTCAAACGTCTCCATAAAAGAATCAGAAGTTGAGCGGTGAAGATTTGCGACTGCAATACGGCCAGCAAGTCTGGCGTAGTCAGGGTGAACAGATGTCATATAAGCAGAGACTTCCGCCGATAAGTTATCTAGTTCGTCAGTCGTAATACCGTCAAAAAGACCATTGATAGTACGTTTTGCGATTTGCATCGCATCTACATATTTTGCATCCAGACCATAAGTCAGTTGCGAAATACGGTGAGTGATTTTATCAAATTGAACAGGTTCACTTTTTCCTGAGCGTGTCGTAACGAACATGTGTGTATCTCCCCTCGAAAACTTTAAAAATTAAAAATCAATATCTGTTGAGAATGCGAAATTATTCCCAGCTGCTTCTTTAGTTGAATTTACAACGCCAGCTTTCTGGTATTCAGAAACTTTACGCTCAAAGAAGTTAGTCTTCCCTTGCATAGATATAAGTTCCATCCAGTCAAATGGGTTCTTAGCATTGTAGATTTCTGAGTAACCAAGCTGTCTCATGAGTCTGTCGGCACAAAATCTGATGTAGTCCTTCATCATATCTGAGTTCATACCAATCAAAGAGACTGGAAGAGCTTCAGTGATGAATTCACACTCAAAATTAACCGCTTCAGTGACTAACTCACGGATACGGAGTTCAGAAGGCTTGTTAGTAATGTAGTTTTTGTAAAGTAAGCAAGCAAAGTCGGTATGAAGACCTTCGTCACGAGAGATAAGCTCGTTAGAGAAAGTTAATCCCGGCATCAAGCCGCGCTTCTTTAACCAGAAGATTGAGCAGAAAGAGCCAGAGAAGAAAATTCCTTCAATGGCAGCAAAGGCCACTAGTCTTTCAGCAAAAGAGTCATTTCCGTTGATCCACTTCATGGCCCAATCAGCCTTCTTCTTAATACACGGAATATTATCGATAGCGTTCAGAAGGTAGTCCTTCTGCTTAGCATCCTTAATATAGGTATCAATGAGGAGACCGTAAGTTTCAGCATGGATGTTTTCCATGGCGATCTGGAAGCCGTAAAAGGCACGGGCCTCAGGAATCTGCACGTCGTTATAAAAACGAAGAGCAAGGTTCTCATTTACAATACCGTCAGAAGCCGAGAAAAACGCTAGGATATGTGAAATATAATGGCGCTCTTGATCATTAAGATTATTCCAATCATTTAGGTCGGAATAAAGGTCAATCTCTTCAGCGGTCCAAAAACTGGCCATCGACTTTTTATACATATCCCAGATGTCGTTGTGCTTGATCGGGAAAAGTACAAAGCGATCGTTAGATGGCGTAAGTAGTGGCTCCGTGTTCGTGTTGTTTGTGTTCATACCCCAACTCCTTCTTCATGATGTGTGTGGTGGTGTTAATAAATCCGTCTTATATTCAGCGTAGTGGGACTTCTGACAATTGAAAAGCAAAAAACTATATATAGTGGTTTTGACATTTTTTTGACGGTTCTTATAACTAGATTTAGTGGAAATATCCGATAAATTCTCTCGAGAAATAGGCCAAAAAACAACAATTTCTTACATGTAAATGTGCGCCATTTTCTTCTGCTTTACAAAAGAATCTTTGACACCGCGTTGTTTTGCTTAATTTGGGGGATGTTGACGAGCAAATTTTGCCGATTAAGGGAAAAAGACACGCCTGAGGTTTTCGTAAATTTGTTTATTTTTAGCAAATCTGTTCTCAAAAGCTTTGAGTTTGCTCTCGGCACTCACTACTCCCTCGCAACTAGGATGAGACTTACCAATGTCGGCGATAAATTCAGCTTCTAGTTCCGCCCATGGACGCTGGTATTTGGACTTCTTCTCAGCACTTATTGTATCCCGATTGCGAGAGTCATCCACCATTGTCCCGTGGGCAGGAAACTTAGAGGTGAATTTTGTCTGTAGGTAGAGATCAACCACGTCCTGTTGCTTTTCTTCCAGGCAACTCATCAAGATTTTCATTTCAGCTTCGTCAGGGGGGCCTAGAGTGATGGCAGATTCCTTATTTTGGCCTTTAAGCCAGGTCTCATACTTTTTGATGTACTCATTCTGAATCCTCGTCATGGATACCATCATATCCTTGGAAATCGCGGGCAGCTTGTCAGCCGTAACAACCGTGGCAACATCGCTGTACTCATACTGGACATAAAAGTCCTTATTCTGGCTTTTAAAGTGGAGGATATTGCGCGGCAAATCCGTATGATCAATACCGCTCATGTAGTAATAAATAGGAAGCTTAAGCGACTGAATCCCAGTTTCTTCAAGAAATAAAATTCTAGAATAGGTCTTGTCCCCAGTGTGACAGATAAAAACAAAATCTTCTTTTCCACCGAACTTTTGAAAATAGTATTTTGAAAAACCTGGATTGGTTGGCGCATATGCGAGAGATTTCAGGCATTCTTTGGTTTTGCCAAAAGTGTTCAGGGAAATCTGATCTAGCCCTCCAATATCGCACTGGTAGGCGTAGGCAAAAGCAGCAGTAAATATTAAGAGAAAATTAATCATACGTTCTTCTCGGGAGTTCTCACCAGTAAGTTTATAAACAAAAAACTATATTTCAAAATTAAGCTATTCTTGATGTAGAAATTTGAGATTCACTCGATAAGATCTGTACTTAATAGGGGGTCATTTTTGATTTTTTACACACTTCAAGGTCCAAAATATAAACTCGAAATTCACCATGATAAAATTAAACTGGTCAAACGGACATGGTGGAGCCTTTTTAGTCCCAAAAACGAGATTTTAGAGTGGAAATTGGATGAGCTCACTCAGTTTCAGATTGCCGCCCCTAAAATGATCTGGGGTAAGCTTGAGTGGTCAAATTTTAGCGGTAATACGTCATCGTTTCGATTTTCTACTAATGCCGAAATGATGGATAAGATTGAAAAGTACGTGCACAAACTTATTCTCAAAAACTTTCAGCGTAGACAGGACATGCCTACGCTGAACGCAGCTTAAATCTAAATTTTCTCTGTTTCAGCGAAGAAGTTAAGCGGCTGTCTAACATCAACAACACCGCCACCTTTAGGCTTAGGAAAGTCGATCAGGCCAAGAACTTGCCCCATACAACCAATCCCCTTTTGAGAGAATCTGGCGTCTTTGGCGCGGATGTTATGCTTGGCCACTCTTCCTTCAGCACTGATTGTGAAGTTAAGGTCAATAACACCTTTAATTTTGTCAGAGTTACCAATCAACTCCTGCTGATAACAGTGACGGAACTGAGGAATATACTCACGTAAAATTTTTCTTAGAAGTTCTGGATCCATTGAACCCAAAACAACAGTTTTTGGCTCTAGGTAAGAGCTGTCAAAGCCAGATTTAGAAGCAAGACCACGAGATCCGTATGAGCCTGAACCCGAACCTTTTTTGTCCGATCCATTAAATTTAGAAACTCCTATATCGGCCCCTGCAACTAGTGCCCCATCATCAGCTGACCCAGCATTGAAAGAAGCGTCTTTCACAGAAGCCTTAGAAGCTGATCCATTGGTATTAATTTTAGGCGCGTCCCCTACAAGTGAATTCATAGCAACTGATGATTTAAACTCGTAAGCCTTTACTGGTGTAGTCTGAACTGGCGCCGCTGCAGCAGCTGCAGGAGCCGCGGCTTTCGCCACTACTTTTTGATTTTGAGAAGCAGCTGCAAATTCAACTTTAGTTGGGTTTTGCTGATTCTCTTTGTGACCCGAGTTCTCAGTTTTAGAAGTTAATTCTTCGGCCTTAACATCAGACTTCTCTTGCGACTCGGTAGGCTTTTTCATCTGCTCCGGGATCTTATACACAACTGCCACTGTTTCCTGATCAGCATCAGGACGAGGGATTGTGACAAAAAGTAAAAGCAACATTGGAAGGAAGACACCAGCAAAGACTTTACCGGCCTGAGTGTAAAATTCACGGTCACGGTGAAATAAAGGAATTCCTCTCCACTTCACTGCTGTATCAACAAAGCGAAATGAGATTTGTTCTGCTCCAGAAGTTAAAAACAAAGGTTCACTCAAAGAAACCTTGTCCCAAGCAACAGAGGGAGAAATAGCCTCTTGTGCATAAAAGCGTAGCTCTCCATCTTTGATGGAGAAAATCTTAGTTTTAGAAATCGAACTGAACTGGATATCAAACTTAGACTTTTTATTAGGGGCAAGTGAATACTCCCCATCTTTAAGTTCAAGGTAAGAAATGTCCATCATCATACCGTTCATGTATGAGATAATTTCCAGTTTTTTTGTTTTAATGTTGTGGGCGATATCAAGAGCTTCGATCGTTTGATCAAGCTCAACATAATCACCTTTAAATTCTGCATTAATGAGTGAAGTAAGTGGCTTATAAGAGGACTCATCAAACTGAATATCACAATATTCACCATCAATGAAAACCAGCCCTTCACGTGGAGGAAGTGCAACAGATGAAAGAATCTGAGAAACAGGAGCGATAGCCTCATCAGGGTTATAAACGGGTGCAGTATTCTCCAAAGATTCAACAGCAAAGCTGAGCGTACCAATAGTAAGAACGTCCCCTGAAGTCACAAAACTTTCTTCTACACGTTGACCATTAATATAGATCCCACCTTCAGAGTAAAGATCTTTTACCATAAAGCCATCATCGCCTTTCAGGCAAATGAAGGCATGGAATGACGAAACAGATTTATCCTGAATCCGAAAATCAGCGTTTTCACCAGATCCGATAAGGATTTTTTTCTTATCAATCAATAGAGTGTTTTGGATTCTTTGATCCAAACACTTTAAACTAAATTGACCTTGCATGGTTTTAGTAGTCATTGGACTATTCCTCTTTCAATCTGAGTGCAATCATTTTCTCAATCTTCTGAGAAATGGCAGTTAATTCCAGAACACCACTTCTTTCTCTCTTATCCATCACTGACTTCGCTTGTTTAATTTTGCCTTCTTTCATAAGGAACAATGCGTAGGTAGCAGCAATGTCCTCACGACGAAAACTATCCTTAGGGATCATATTAAAATACTGAAGAGACGTTTTCAAATCACCTTTGTACAAGTGAGCATTGGCGAGAGAAAAATTAACATCGATATCTTTGTGACCTTTAAAAGCAGAATCATTTAACATTTCAATGGCTTTATCAAAGAGTCCGAACTGTAGATAAAGTTGTGAGATATTATAGCGCGGAACTTTGAACTTTGGGGCTATTTTCATCGATTCGCTTAATAATTCTTTTCCCTTCTCCCATTGTTCATACTTAAAATGAATCAAGCCTAAGTTATTAAGTGCAATCGATTTGATTGTCTTAACTTTCGTCTCTTCAAGAGTCATACGGTAAAAAAATTCTGCTTTGGTCCAATTTTCTTCAATAAAATAACAGTTCCCAATATGTAACCAGTAATAAGGATTCTGATTTTTTACGAGATAATCTTTTTTGTAACTGTTCAGAGTTTCAGAGGCTTCACCCTGGTAACAACCTACAACCTTATGCTCAGACTTAGCACTTTTCTTAAGGCGCCCTTCTCCCCATCGTAAATAAGACTCATCAGCAAGCGAGTCCCACGCAACATCATCGATTTTGCGGTCGATGCGGCTTGAAGAGCAGGAAACAAAAATAAGCAGGGTCGCAAGTATAATGATGCTTTTCATTGTTTATTCCTCTCTACTTTTGTCCATCGTCAAACCGGTAAAGAAAGAGAATACAGGGTTCTCAACATTTTCTACCGAAGCAATTGAGCGCGATCCCCATGCCAGAGTTTCTTTTTCTTTCAGGGCCTTCTCAAGTTGATGATCGAATTGTCTTGAAACCGCCAGGAATTGCCCGGCAACCTGTTTCATGGCAGCGTTAAATTCTTTATACGTCTGTGGGTCCATTCCAAGTGGCTTAATGCTACTTATTTTTTCACCAAGGTTCAGATATAAAGCAGCGAACATGCGAGTTGATAGAATCGCTAGATCAGTTTGAGTTGAAGAAGTTAAATTCTGGTACTTTTGTTTAAAACTCTGAATACCTAGCAGATGTTTTTCTAAAGCTTTGTTATAGGCTTCACCGTCAAATACAGGAAGATCCCAGATAGATTCATTCTTAAGAAGCACCAGAGATTTTTCCGCCTGTTTGAATTGATCCATTTCTTTAAGCCATGCTGTGGCTTCCGGGTGTTTTAGGTCTTTAAATTCCTGGCGAATTTGCTCTTTAAGATTCAAACTAGATCTTTCCCAGTACCACTTCTGAAGCGTGAATCTGTATTGATTTTTAAACTCTTCGCTTGGATAGCGATAAACGTGCAGACGTAATCCGCGAAAATCGCCTTTCTTTTCATAAAATGAATACAACTGTGCCAACGCATTTTCGCGACTTTCTGGTTTTTTGAGACAATTTGAATAAAGACGAATGATGTTTTCAGCACCTTCAGTATTTTCTTCCACCAGTGCCGTCATGACTGCAACTTCAAAATAACGATTCTGGATATCATCTTTAAGGGAACAATATTTCTTGAGAAAGTATTCAGACATTTTGTATGAAGTGACAAAATCCTGAAGTTTATAGGTTCTTTCCGCCATCTTTAACTGTTCATCACGCTTGGACATTCTTTCTTCTGGGGTCATACGATCAAATGCCAGCACGTGCCATTTGTAACTATTTTCGGTTTGAGAAAGTTCAATGTACGTAAGGGCGGCGTAGAAGGCCGCTTGAGATTTAACTTTATCCGTATAAAGTTTGTTTTCATAAATTGATTCAAAGCCTTTGGCCGCGGCAATTTTGTCACCTTTTTTCGCCAGACCTTGATATTCTAGAAAGAGCATATTCCCGAGAGTGATCTCTGTTTTCTCGATGGTTTCTCTAGAGAAAGACAAAAAGCCTGATTTAAATTCATGAATCCACGATGCAAGTTTTTTAGTTTCCTTGCGCTCAATAAACATATCTAACACTTTGGTCATAAGTGTCTGCTGATCTTTTAAATGTTCAGGGTAGGCCTTATTAAAGCTACGAACTACAGTTGAAGCTTTTTCATCAAGCCCAGCTTCACGATAAATCTCAAAAAGTTTTGGATAGATCTGCTCACTCTTCTCATCTCGAGGCCAGATTCCAATATGCTCCGAATAGGCAAAAACGAGGTACTTATCATTGAGTTTTTTCTCAATCACTTCCATACCAGTAAGGGCCAGAAGCGAATCAAGGGCCTTGCGCGCATGTGCCTCATTCTTGGCCAGCTTAGCTTCGTTTACGCAATCAATGTACGCTGGAGCGGCATCCAGGAATCGGCGAACTGAATAATATGTCTCACCACGGAAGTAGAGATACTCAACTTTGTTCTTTGGATCAAGGGCAATTAAATGATTGAAGAAATTAAGAACAATGCTCATTTCTTGTTCTTTAAAGCTTCCTCCATCTTCCTTCATGTTCTTGGCAAGTTTAACCTGAAGAAAACCTGCGAGAGATCGCATTTTTTCAATGGTATCTTCTCTTAATTCAGTTTTTAACTTGAGCGCTTTATCAGTATCGGCTTTTTTATAATAGCCGACCATCTTGCGGGAAGTTTCTTCATGATCTGAAAATCGGTTGTAGTGGCGATAAAAATCCAGGTAGCTGTGAAACAACTCTTCCTGGTAATGAAACCAGTCGTTCTTATCAACTAGCTTCTGAGCGGCGCCAAGGATTTCTTCAGTCTCTTTTTCGTGACCCTTTTCAGAAGTCTTTTTAGCCATTGGCATCAAGTATGGAATCGGGTCTTTCTCATTTTTGAGATAAAATTCCAGTCCTTCCGAAGGGCGACCAGCATAAACGTAGAACGACCCGATGTTATCCAACACCTGGTCATTAATATTGACGTAAATACGATTTTTAGAAAGTGTATAGGAATCGCGGATGGCCTTAATGGCCTTATCGAATTCTCTGACTTTGAGATAACACCATGATAGATTGAAATAATGCTTCGGTAACCATTCGTCTTCAGTCTTTTTAATTACTTTTTCATAATAGCCAATGGCATCTTGAAAACGTTTTTCATTATAATAGAAGTCAGCAAGTGCTGTTTCAGCGTGGTGACGTAAAGAGTGGTGGGGATCTTTAACCAAAGAGATAGTTTCAAGCAGGTACTTCTCAGCAATATTGTCACGGCCATAATCACGTGAATTGAGTCCCATGGCATAAAGAACCTCAGCACGGCGACGAGCGTCTGGGTATTCCTTTAAGAGCTTATTACCGAATTCTTTTGTGTACTGATAGTATTCTCGTGTTTCTTTAAAAAAGGATTCTTTATTTTTGTTAACATTCGCAACTTTTGATTTCTCCATGAAATCTTGGTTGTTTTTTTCGTGGATTAGCTTAAGTCTTTCTGAATGAAGCTCAAGCATACGATACTTAAGCTCAGGACCTTTACGTTTGGCGTTCTCAAGAATTTTCATCTCTTTTGAAACAAGAGTCATCAATACAGTCCAACGATCCAACTTCTGTGGAGTCGCTGCCTGCAGCGAACCACTTAAAATTGTGAATAGGAGAAATGTATTCAGATTCTTCATGGACTAGTAATTCCCTTTAACAATAAATTTGAACTGCGAATACCCTGCCAAAGCTGAATCGTGCATCACTCTTTGGACAATCTGGTAATCCATTTCCTTATCGAACACTAAATTTACAAGTTCAGCGTTATACTGCTGCTTCTTCATTTTGTTATTCTCTTCGGTCTTTGCCCGCTCTTCCTTGAGTTTATTCGTCAAGATAATCATTTCCCCAGAGGCCGGGAGACGTCCTATCTCCTTGTTATTTAGAAAAACCTTCGATTCTCTGTTCACCTGAACCACTGGAGCGAATCTGGTCATGACCTTAGAGTCAGAATCGGCCATTTCGATACCCTTAGTAAGGTCCAGCTTCAAATCAGAAGCGTTATAGCTCTTAAGCAAGAACACCAGAAGGATGGTTAAAATATCAAGCAGTGACGTAATATCAACGTCTACTTCCTGTTTCTCGCGTCTGCGCTGAAATCTCTTTTTCATTTTTTAACCCCTGAGTTATCGAAAACGATCTGCTCAAAAAGCTTTTCCTTGCTCTCTTTCGACTTCTGGGTGTTATCAATAACAGCTACCAGGTTTTGGAATGGAACTTTTGGGTCAGTTTTAAGGATGATAGTGTTTTCCTTAGGATTCTGACGTTTTAGCTCCACAAGATAATCCTTCATCTCTTTGGTTTGAGTCGAAGCAAAAGATCTTGAACGTGGGCTTCTTAATCCCGTTTTGACCACCACCTGATCCTTGGTGATTTCTAAAGTCAGATTCAGAGGATCCTTCTCATCTTTCTGATCTTTAGCTTCCTTGGTCATTGGCAATGATGAGCCAATTTCATACACATCAACGAACTGGGCCGACATAAGAAGGAAGAAAATGAAGATGAACACTGAATCCAGAATAGGAACCAGGTTTAACTTTTCAGGCTTTTTTAATTTGCGTCCCACTTTCATAATCAATCCCTTAATTAAGCAGCTTTATCGTTAGACTGTGTACCGGCCTTCTTAGTACTAAGAAGGTCAAGAAGCTTAACTGAGTTTTCTTCGATTTCTTGAATCATCTTTTCACCCTTGGCCATAAGGTAAGAGTGGACAACCATCAAAGAGATCGCTGAAATCAAACCAAGAGCTGTCGTATTCATCGCCACCGCAATACCTTCTGCGAGAAGCTGTGCTTTTTCTGAGGCTTCTGCCTGAGCAACAGCTGCGAATGATTGGATCAGACCTTGAATGGTTCCAAGTAGTCCTAGGAGGGTTGATAAGTTCGCACAAAGAGCTAGGTAAGAAAGACGTCTCTCAATCAGAGGAACGGTCTCCAAAATACTTGCTTCAAGGGCGTCTTGAATTTGTTCTTTGCATTGATTGGCCCTTTTAAGACCATTTTTCATCACAAATGCATTAAGTGATGATGATTCTGAACAGGCCTGAATTGAATCCTGGACCTGATTTCCAATAACATGTTTTTTGATGTTGGCCATGAGGCTCTTCCCATCAATATCGTATTTAAAATAGTTTTTCAGTCTTTCAACTGCAATGGCGATACCCACGCACCAAACTACGGCGATGATCCACATGAAAACACCACCATCAACCATGAAGCGGGCCGTCCACTGAAGAAAATTCTCACTCTGTACAACCTGCGCGGCTACTTGTTCCATATTAGATCCCTCCAAGGATTGAATAGAAAATTGAATTGAAATTGGATTTCAAAAGGATTGAATTAGATTTTGAGAAATTAGAGATTACTGTTTGTTTCATTAATTTATGAAACAAGAACTAGTCTTGCGGTTTTTTTCGAATTGGGCATCAACATACGTGCAGCTTGAAATAACGTCCAACAACAAATTCGAAAAAAAAACTTTTAATAACTTTGCACATTCTACTCTGTTGAAAAAAGATATCAACTTACAATTACCAAAAAATCACATTATGCTTTAGTTAAGCTAAGTTGATAATTTGTGCCCTAAAATACAGTCAACTCCCGTATGGGAGTGACCACTTTTTGAGGCAGATAGAATCAAGCAAGTAGTAGAAACTACTAGCGCAGGGATTCAATATCTTTTTTGATAAATGGATCAAAATCTTTCCTCGTGTAGAGATCGAGTTCAAAACGTTTACGATCTCTTTCACGAACAGATATATCACCTGGTGCAATCAACTGGCCTTTTACTTCCAGATTGCCCAGATCGAATTTTTCATATTTTTTATACTGGTAGATCACTTTCTGATCTTGTCCCTGTGCTTCTGCAATGATGTAAAAGCTGAACAAGAAAGCTATAATCCTCATGATTTACTCCTCTGCACTTTCCATGCGCACTGTTTGACAACTTGATTTAAGACCTAGTGAATAGTCCCCTAGCTCATCTCCCCAGAACTCTCCTTCAAACTTCCAAAACTGCTCAAAGCGGGATCGCTTAACGTTAGAGTAATCACCACGTGCACGATCAACCGCCAGCTTACGGTTGGTATAAACCAGATCCTTTTGACGAGACAACACTTCCAGATTTACCTTGAAGAGTTCCGAAGAAAAGAAAGGGACCGTTTCTAAGAAATTAAAAATATCTGTTTTGGCATTGTAATTAATCTTGCTGATCATGTTTTCTTTCACCGCCGCAAGGTGATCAATAAATTCATCTTGGGCGGCCTTCTTTTCATTTTTCATGATACGCTTCATTTCCTGATTAATTTTATGAATACTGTTAAAATCAAGACTGAACCGGGTCTGCTTCTTCAGACGAGTAATGATGTGGCGGACAAATTCTTCTTGTTTACCAAGGTCTGCACCCTTCTTAAACATCAGATTATAAAAATAGTTCTGTGAACTTCTATTTTTCTTCAGAACGGATTCGAGCTGGTTAAAACGAGGACGATAGGCCTGATAGTACTGATTAATCACAATCAAACTATCTTCATATAGACACAGCTTAAAATACGCCAGTGCAGTAAGATACTCTGCCTCAGGGAAGAAATAGGTGTCCATCAAAGGAGACTTATAGGTGACCAGTAAACCCAGAGCGCGGTTATAATCCCCTAGTTGATAATGTGCCCATGCTTGCTCTAAAATAATATAGGGCCACTTGTATGATTGTTTCGGAATCTGGCCATAAGCATCCAGAGACTCTTTGTACTTTCCTTCCTTATAAAGTCGTCTGGCCTTATTGGTAAGACAGATTTCATAGACCATACGGTAGTACCGCTTGATCTTTACATTATCCGCTTTTCCCTCTTCTTTCTCGGCAGCTTTCTGGCAAGATGTATAGCTCACCTCTTCCAATTTATAGTCATTTTTAGATCCATGTACTTGAGCTGTGAGAAGAAGTGCTTCAGGGTAGTATCTGTGATCAACGTGCACCTTACCAAAATATTCTAAGGCTTTTTTATAATCCTTCTTATGAAAATAACGTCGGGCAAGAATGAATCTTGTTGAAGATGTGGGATATTTCTCAAGAAGAGTATGATCATAATCTTCTAACAACTCGATTCCTGTAAAAAACAGGAGTTTCTCTAGTCTCTCAACGTGTGCCTGCGTAATGTCCTTTGAATAAGTTTCTAAAAAGAATTCATTAAGCGCAGAATAATAATATTTTTTCTTTTCCAGATTTTCTGAAAGCGTCTGTCCTAGCACAGGCAAACTTATAAGTAGGAGCAACAACCATTTCATACGCAATCCTTAATAAGAAAATCCAACACTGAGGATAAGGTCCTGATTATTTCGCATGGTATCTGAAGCCTCTTGCCCATTGCGATTCGGTCCAGGGGCCTTGTAGTGGTGTTGCATCCACTCCACTCCAATGTGAACGTTTTGATTCAAGTGAAACTTTAAGTTGGTTTTCCAGACGGCCGCATTGTATGACTCTTTGTCATATGCTGACGTTAGGTTTGTATCATCAACTGTCTTACGGTTACTTTCTGCGCTGATTTTTGCAATACCTAGACCAAACGACCAATCGAAGTAAAAAATGCGATTAAATGTATTAATCTTCCCGTAGAAAGGTGACCAAATCGCCATCACCCCGTAACTTGAGTTGAGGCGACGAACGAATGGATCGGCACCATTAATATTTCTCACGTTGTCCCAGTTATCATTATTCTTGTTATTGTACTGGTTGTAGAATACTTCAAGTCCCCAGTCTTCATGGACGTAAAATCCACCTTTGAGACTGAAACCGTTTGTGTCCTGGAAAGTAGAAGTGAAGTTTGAAAGGTACCCCACATCTGCATAGAAGGTATGTTCTTTTTTATAAATCTTGTTCTGTAAAACATAGACTTTCTTATCAGGATCAAGCCAGAGGAAGTCGTATAACGACTTCTCTCCGGCATGAGTTTTATTTGAAACAAGTAGAATCAGTAAAGCTGCAGCTATAGAAAATTTCAACATGGATCCCTCTTATTTCACGTAATAAACTTTAATCTCAGCACCTACTGGAGGAAGGGCGTTTTGATTAAACTTGATAGAGCGTGAAGCAGTGTCGTAAGTATAATTGCTCGTTTCGACGTCATTCACATAAACCTTTAGGGTTCCTAAAGTAGGCTCATGAGAAAGAGCAAAGCTATCAAGTAGATTGATGATACTTTCCCCCATGTCACTCAAAACACCGTGGAAATTTTCACGAATATCAGCAACCATCCCTGCTGTATTATTAGAGGCAGCCTTATACCTTTCTGAACCAGTTGCAATTCCCTGAGAACAACAGTTCGTATTATTCACGTCAACTACTGAATATACTTTCACTAGACCGTTACTGTTTTTAAACGATTTCAAATAATCAGTGTACTGAGCAACAGTTTTAGAAGATTGGTCTTCCTCATCCGACACAATTACAACTGCCAAATAAGCATCTGGACGAACAAACGAAGCTGCATATTTTTCCATGAATCCTTCCGAAGCAGAAAGACCTTTTTCATTACCCGAACCGCTTGTTCCAACTTTAATCAGAGAATTGAAATCTGCTTTAAACTGAGTCTCATTGGCCTGGGCCTTAGTTGAGTTCAGCTTTAGATCTGAACCTGTAACCATTCTACCTTTCTTCTCAGTAGTGCTGGCGTCCGTAGTTGTAATCGCCATTTTAAAATCAACATTTTTAGTAATAAAATCATCAATGAAAGCACTAAAGTTAGAACCCAAGGCAGACTGCTCATCGTTCATTGAACCTGAGTTATCAATAATCCAAACGATGTCAATTTTTTTGCTTTCTTCAGCAGCTTGGTGGAATATTTCAAGCTGACATTTTGGTTCTGTTCCAATAGTTGGATTTGATTCATCTACACCGTCAGCGTCGTTTCCATGACCGTTGTTACAGTCTCCAGTAGTTCCACCAGTTGTTCCACCAGTAGTTCCACCGGTTGTTCCACCAGTAGTTCCACCGGTTGTTCCACCAGTAGTTCCACCGGTTGTTCCGCCAGTTGTTCCGCCAGTAGTTCCGCCAGTAGTAGATCCATCTACACCACCAGTTGTTCCGCCAGTAGTAGATCCATCTACACCACCAGTTGTTCCGCCAGTAGTAGATCCATCTACACCACCAGTTGTTCCGCCAGTGGTAGATCCATCTACACCACCAGTTGTTCCGCCAGTGGTAGATCCATCTACACCACCAGTAGAAGAGCCATTGGTGGAACTTCCAGTTGTTCCACCATTAACCCCACTGTCAACTCCACCTTGATCTCCGCCATTAACTGATCCATCAGTCGTGCCGGATGTTGGAGTATCTAAAAACTCTTTTTCGTAAAACTCTTCTTTGTTACAAGAAGAGGCTACAAGACAAAATAATAGGGATAAACCTAGGTTTAAAACTCTCGTCTTCATGACTAGACTCCTTAAGGAGCGCTAGAGGAACAAAAGTATATTTCTGCTTCAAAAGAAACACTTTACTGTAATTCTTGAAACAGACTTTTGGCCTTGCGGTTTTTCTCGATTTTGGGATCAACAAACGTGCAACTTGTAAAAACGTCCAACAACAAAATCGTGAGAAAAAAATGTATGGTAACGACCCAATACTACGCTTCCCAGATTTAATATCAATTCAGATTTTAAACAAAATTAAAAATTAGAAGAGTTGTGAGCATTTAGCGTGCCAGTTGGCAGTATGAAATTTCGGGTGCTTAAAAAATTGGCAATTAGAAGCCGAGGCTAAGTGCTCGATGTTTCTCATTGTCTAAACTCATCCAAACTTTGTTCACACTTTTAAAATCACTCCCAACAACCACTTCACATAGGCCGGTTTTTGAGCTGAAGGGATAGCGATTGAAAAAACTCATCTTCTTCATCTCTTTCATGTGAGTTTGGTTTACCTTTGGGCATTGGAAAATATAGCTTCCAACGTAGGTTATTTTGTCTTTTTTGAGGTTAAAAATGAATTGTTTAGCAGGATTTGTGATGGTGTAGCGTTTGCCGGCCAAAATAAATCCGCGCACTTGCCAGTGCCCTGGCTTCAATTCCAGTTGGGACAAAGTCTTATCCACCAGTACCGTTTCTTCCCTTTTCGTTTCAATATTATAAAGGGCAATCTCAACATCCAGAGGCTCTATGATATGGAAAATGGCCTTGGTTTTACCTGGAGTTTTGAGTATATTTTTTGATTCCGTCGAAGGGGTTGAAACTGCTTGAGAATCAGGTGCTTTCTCCCTGTGAGAACAACCGAAAAGAATCAAAAAATGAAGGCTTAAAAGGACTATGTTTTTCATGATGAACTATATTATGACACCTTTACGCGAATAGGCTAGATTAACGTGTAAATGACAACTTCTGTTTATGCCATGACTACCAATGACTGGGCCCGCGCCTTCCAGGAAAGAGGATTTTCTCTTTCCGGACTTCATTTCTGGTTAGATGGACTCTATAAAGATTCTTCCTTATGGAATCGCCACGTTGCTTCCAATACGGTCACTTCGTTACGACAAGACTTCGATTTCGACCTCCCCCAGATATCGAAGATCCTAAAATCTGAAGATGGTACAGTTAAATTTCAGATGCAATTCAAGGATCAGCTCGAAGTTGAGACGGTTTTGATTCCTTTTCCTAAAAGGTACTCCATTTGTTTGTCCACTCAAGTAGGCTGCGCCATGAATTGCAGTTTCTGCTACACTGGTACTCAGGGTTTAAAGCGCCACCTCAAGGCCGGTGAAATTGTCGGCCAGTACCTCAAGGCCTATGAGTGGCTCCTTCAAAACGACGCTAAAGCTCTAAAGCCTAGTGTTGTTTTTATGGGCCAGGGTGAGCCTTTGCATAATGTGGATGAAGTTAAAAAAGCCATTGAAGTCTTTAACGACACCAAATTAATAGGGCTTGGCCGACGCCAAATGACCCTCTCTACTGTTGGCTTTGTTCCAGGCATCTCCCAGCTCAAAGACTTCCCTAAGATCAATCTGGCCCTTAGTCTCCACTCTCCATTTGACGATGAGAGAAGTCGGCTGATTCCCGTGAATCTAAAATACCCAATTAAAGATGTTATGCAGGCCTTTGATGAACTGCCTTTTATAAAATCTTCATTTATGACTTTTGAATACCTCATGATACAAGACTTCAACATGAATGATGAACATGCGGTAGCACTCGAAGCTTTACTCACCGGTCGCAAGGCGGTGATTAATTTGATTCCCTTCAATCCCTTCCCGGGATCTGGATGGAAACGGCCATCGGAAAAAGAAGTTGAGGAATTTCGACAAAAGTTAGTGGCAAAAAAATTAAGAGTCATGGTCCGCAGTACCAAGGGTGACGATATCCTGGCGGCTTGTGGGCAACTAAAAATAGATCAACAGGCGAGGAACTATGTTCGTTGATGATTTTGAATCACGATTTGGGGGCATTGCCCGACTTTACGGAATTAAAGGGATGACCAAAATCCGTGAGGCCAGAATTCTGGTGGTGGGAATTGGTGGCGTAGGCTCTTGGGTCGCTGAAGCTTTGGCCCGCACCGGAATTGGCCACATGACGCTTGTGGATCTTGATGATGTTTGTGTAACTAACATCAATCGACAAGTGCACGCACTGAATGGCACAGTGGGAAAATTTAAAGTTGATGTCATGAAAGAGCGTGTGGCACTCATTAATCCGTTCTGCGAAGTGGATACCAAACAATGTTTTTTCAGCCCCAAGAACTTAGAAGTCATTTTTGATAAATCCTATGATTTTGTTATAGATGCTTGTGATGATTTCACTAACAAATGTTACCTGATTGATTATTGCCGCAAGAACAAAGTCCCCCTGGTTGTCATGGGTGGCGCCGGTGGAAAAACAGATCCCCTGCAGATCCGAGTCACTGACATGGCAAGTTCGGCCAATGATCGACTGCTGGCCAAACTTCGCAAGAAACTGCGCCAGGACTTTTCATTTCCTACAGAACACGAAGGTGATTTTGGCGTATGGTCCGTTTGGTCACATGAGCGCGCCGTTTATCCAACTGCTGACGGGTGTGTGACTCACAAGGCACCAGGCCTTGCTAAAAACATGGACTGCTCCGAAGGTTTTGGATCGGCCAGTTTTGTTACCGGTGCTTTTGCTTTTGCCACGAGCTCCCTAGTCATTCGAGAGATAACGAAATGAAGTTCTTCCAAGATTTAAAAAAGTTTCTGATGGATGTCGCGAATGATGAGCGCATCCCCTCCCGCGATAAAAAAGTCTTGTTGGCGATGATTGCTTTAATGCTCTCTCCAATTGATTTGATTCCAGACTGGATTCCCCTTTTCGGTCTTTTGGATGATCTGATTATTTTTGCGATTGTTCTGGATTATTTTTTCACCGTTCTCGACAGTCAAATCTTACTCTCCCATTACCCTTGGGGTATGAAGAGTTTTGCTAATTTACGAAAAATCGCTCGGGCACTGCAGTTTTTTGTTCCAGGTTTTGTGAAAAAAAGACTTTGGCAGTATGTTGGAAGTCCGTACTAAATACTCCAATGGTTACTCAGCTGGCGGAGGTGGAGGCGGCGGTGGTGCACATCCCGGCGGCTCCCAGCTAAAAGCGGATGCAGCTGATGCTGAAAGATTAAAATTTGAAACTACTGCATTGGGACAACTGATTGTGACCGTACCAGTGAAATTATCATAGTCTGGAGCCTCATTTAAAGAAAGTGCGTAGTCGCAAACATAGCTTCCATTAACTTGAGTGCAGGAATTTGAATCAGTTTGAATGACCCCTGTATACCCTCCCTGTATATCATAGTCGACTTGGCATTCTTCCGGGTTAATGTTTTTACCATAGGTGTGAGTCCCAGTGCTCGTATAGTAAACCGGTCCTCCACAATCGCTATGAGTATTAAAAACGACATTGCTTTTAACACACTCAGGATAATTTGAATCATCTTCGGAAGCTTCGCATTCAGGGTGAGAGAGAGCTTCGATAGAATTGCGACCAATATTTACTTCAAATTTTTCAACACAGCCAACACAGAGAAATATCAAAAGTAACACATTAAGCATGCGTTATTCTAAAGCAGCTCTTAAGGGGAGTGAAAATCTATTTGTAATGCTTTGAAAAACTATCTTACCGCCCGGTAATTCCAAAACGACTTAATCCCAATCCCAAGAATTAAAACTAAAAAACCACCAGCAATTCCGCCCCACATGAGGGCACTTTCAAAGCCCACACTCTCGGCCATGGCACCCATAAAGGTATTTCCCAAGAGTGGTCCTGAAGAATAAGAAATCATCTCGACACTTGCCAGCCTGCCTCTGAACTCGGAAGGGATCGTTTCATTCCAGATGGTAGAGCGAAAAATGCCAGAGATCATATCGACGAAGCCTGCAAAAGCCAGCGCAGCAATGGCCAAGTAAAAATTCTGACTGAGTCCAAAAGCAGCGATCCCCACACACCACAGAAGTGCACAGATCGTGATCACCTTTCCATGGGCCACCACTTTATGAGTCCAGCCGCTTGTGACGGTTGCCAATAAGGCGCCAATGGCCACAGAGGAGTATAACCACCCGAGTTTATCCGTTCCCCCAAGAATCTTGGCCAAGGCCGGAAACAAGGGATTTGGAAAAGCAAAAGTCATGGAGGCCATGTCTACTACGTATGTACCGATAAGATCCGGTCGTCTCATTGCATACTTAAACCCATCCATGATCGAAGAAAGATCGGCCTTGCGTTTCTCACTTAATACGGGGAAGTTTTTTAATTGAAGCAGGCAGTAGATACTAAAGACATAAGTCAAAAAATCCACTACGTAGGTCGCGACGATGCCAAAAGAAGAAATGAGGATTCCTCCCACCGCCGGCCCCATAATCATTCCCGCTGTGGTTTTAAATGATTGCAAGGAACTCACTTTGGGAATTTCTTCTTTTTTGATTAACTGCTGAGTCAGGGCTTCTAGTGGTGGTCTTTCAAGTCCTTTGCAAACGGACATAAGGCCTGAAAGAGAGTAGAGAAACCAATAGTTTTGAGAATTCGAAACTGCAAATCCTGCGAGCATGAGGTTTCCCATGGCCGAAGCGATTTGGGTAAAAACAATTAACTTTCTGCGATCAAAACTATCAGCAAAGGCTCCACCCCAAAAACCGGAAATCACCAGCGGAATCAGTTGCACGATCCCCAGCATCCCGACGTGAAAAGTGGAACCTGTGATCTCATACATCTGAAAGGGAATAGCAACATAAGTGATCATGCTGCCAAAAAATGAAACGAGCTGACTCAGATAGAGCCAGCGGTAGTTAGCGTTTTCTTTTAACGGAGTTACATCTAGAGAGAATATTGCCATCTAGTCATAAGACTAAGGCACAATATTTTTCATGTCACTTTGAATTTGTTTGAATTGAGCACTGTCTAAGTCGATCCCATGAACTTCTTCAATCTTATTGTTTGAGCTTGTCTTGGCGGAAGCTGGGCTTCGGGCTGCAATTTTTTCGGCCTGCGTATTCACCTGGCTCCACTGCTCTTTAGACATTGTCCGCATGCGAATCTTAGCCTTCTGAGCTTCCTCAGGTGAGATTACGTTCTCTCTGACCATCTGATCAATCATGCTATCGACATTCTCTGGTGCTACCTCGGCTTTGAGCTGAAGTGAAATAAGTACAGTAAGTGATAAAAGCCATTTCATAGATAACCTCGCTTGAGACATTATCGGCGGGATAAGGCGCAGGCTTTAAGATTATTTTCCGATCATTTGAATACAGTAATTTGCAAATTAGGCTTGCCGGCCAATTAAGGACTTAGCCCAGAATAGTTGTCACTGGAAATTAAGCACCTGATAAGTGCGAGTCTCTTTTGGGGTCTCAACTTCGAACTCCTCCCCTGACTTAAGCCCTAATAAGGCGTCACCTAGAGGCGAAAAGACCGAAACCACAAGGACCGCTTTTTCACCAATATTGAGAAGAGTTCCGCCGGAAGTGGGAATAAGAAAGAAGCTGCGATCCTGTTCTTTGTGACGTAGTTCAACCAGGCTGCCGATACAAATTTCTTCAGATTTTGCAGACAATTTGAGGTCTACTTCTTCGAGCATTTGAATTTCTAATTTGAGATCTTCCACCCGACTAAGTTCAGCACTGGCCAGGTAAGAAGCCTCAAGCGAGCGCGTATCATACTTACTTTCTGCTTTGAATTCCTGATCGGTGGCAAAATCCTTATTGGCCTTCGCCGCAGATTCGAGCCCGTGCATTTCAGCTTTCATCCGACCGATCAGTTGATTTAATAGTTCTTGTTTCAACTAAGCCCCGTGACACTTTTTAAACTTCTTATTAGAACCGCAGTGGCAAGGATCATTTCTTCCGATTTTAGGTTCAAGTCTCTTCACTGGCTGAGCACCGTGAATATTTCCTTCTTTGAATTTCCAATCACCATTTTGTTTTTGGAACAAAGAAGTTTCGTGGTGACGAAGTTCGGTACCGGAAGCTGCATCTTTGTAGTGAGCGATAAATTCAACTACACCAGTATCATCATTAGGCGCACCTTTTTGAGTGCGTTTAACTTCAAGTCCCATCCATTCTGAACTCTCGGCCCATTTTAGAGCTTCTTCTTTATTGAAAACTTCATTTTTTTCGCTGATCTGGGTTTGATCAATGTAATCAATATTTTTCATAACGTAGGCAGAATAGCGAGAACGCATCATCGCCTCGGCCGTTGGAGCTTTTTTAGTTCCTTTTAAAAAAGGACCACAGCAATCCGCCAAACTCACTTTTTTTGTATCAAGTATCCTGCAAGGGCAATCAGACATGTCTCTCTCCTATGATTTTCACTATTATCAAGGTAAGATGAGAAACATTCAATGCAATATCAAAAAATTTCTCTCCCAATTGATGCTTATTTAGAAGAAATCCTGAATCAGGTTCAAAAATCGTCAACTATTCTGATCAAGGCTTCCCCTGGCTCAGGAAAAACCACCCGTTTGCCATGGTTCATCGCAAAAAACTCGAAGTCTAAGGTTGTAGTGCTAGAGCCAAGACGCTTGGCGGCCAAACTGGCCGCAGAAAGAATTGCCCAGGAAGAGGGGCTTAAAATCGGTGAAGAAATTGGATATCACTTCCGATTCGATAAAAAAGCCTCGTCCTCTACTCAGGTCATTTTCTACACTGAAGGAACATTCCTTAAAAAGGCCATGAACGAAAACGAGCTGAGTGATGTTGATGTCATTATTTTGGATGAATTTCATGAAAGGCACTTAGAAACAGACATGGCCTTGGCCTGGCTGCTAGATCTTCAGGCCCGCAGGGGAAATTTAAAGTTAATTTTAATGTCGGCGACACTCGACACAGACATCATGCATCACCTCAATTCCCCAACCGTTATCGAGATAGAGGCCCCCCGCTATCCAGTAGATGTTGTATATCTGGCCAACCAGCCAAGTATTCTCAATCAAACAATAGAGCAAAAAATTCGCGCGTCTTTGGAGCAAATTCCCTCGACCAGTGATGTTTTAGTTTTTTTACCAGGTATGAGGGAGATACAAAAAGTCCAAAGCTATCTCGCCGATCGGTATGGGAAAGTATTTATTCTCCATTCAGAAATTTCTAGCGACGAACAAGAAGCTGCCTTACGTCCCCATAGCACCCGCAAAATTATTCTCTCCACCAACCTGGCAGAAAGTTCAGTGACGATTCCGGGTATCAAGGCCGTCATTGACAGCGGAATTCAGCGGGAAGCTCATTATTCACCATGGAACGGCCTAAAAATCATTGCCGATCGTCCAGCTACAAAATCATCGGCCATACAAAGAGCAGGACGAGCGGGAAGAACATCACCCGGTGTTTGTCACCGTCTCTATGCTCTTCAAGACTTTGAATCCAGAGAAAGCTTCACTCGGCCTGAAATTTCCAAAGCCGATCTTACCGATACGTACCTGCTCAGTTCTCAAATCAAGTCTAAATTACGATGGATTACTCCCCCCCCAGTTGACCGATGGGAAAAAGCGCAGAATCTTTGTTTTCTCATGGGTCTCATAGATGAAAATAACCAAGTCACCCCACTGGCGCAAAAATCCACCAAATACCCTCTGGATTTAAGACTCTCAAGAGTCCTCATCGCTGGAGAGAGTTTAAAAAAAGAACAGAAGAAACAACTCCTCAATTATATTTGCAGAGAACTCGAAAATGATTCTTCCGGCATTCTTTTTAGGAAGCTGAGTTTTTATTTGGAAAATGATGGACCAGGAAACGAATCGTGGGAAAAATGTCTGCTGTCAGGATTTATCGATCAAGTCGCGAAATATCGCCCGAAACAAAATGACTTTATTCACTACTCCGGGAAAACCATCAAACTGCATCCAAGCCAAGGCCCATTAATCGAAGGCTACTATCTCATCATGGATATTACCCAGAGGCAGGAAGCCATAAAAATTGTTCCAATTGAAGAAGAATGGCTCTTTGATCATGTCCCCTTTCCTTTCACTGATGATGATCAGATTAATATAGAGCCAACTTTCAAGCTCAAATCATTAACAAAACTCGGAAGTATCGTTCTGGACGAAAAAAGTATCCCCCTGGATTGGAGCGCTCTTAATAAAAAACAAAAAGACACAACACTTCTTCTGGGAGAAAAAGTCTTTTCTAAACGCTGGGAGGCGTGGAAAGAATCTGAAACCTACACCAGGTATAGTTTTTGGGTAAAATTTCAGAATAAAGAAATTGAGAATCAAGTAAGCTTGTCAGATTTTTTTTCATTCGCTGGCACACTTAGTTGGGATTCTCTGGAAGATTACTTCATGCAGTCATTAGAGGGAAACAAACTTGATCATCTTTTGCCTTGGTCTATTCATCTAGGTGGAAAAAAAGAGCTCAAGGTCCACTACCCGCTCAATCAAGATCCTTATGTTGAGGCAGCTATCCAGGAATTCTATGGCCAAAAAGAAACACCCAAATTAGGTCCCAACAAAATACCACTGACACTTAAACTCATTGGCCCTAACCGACACCCCTTTCAGGTCACTAAGGATCTGGCAGGTTTCTGGAAAAAAACTTATCAGGAAATGCTAAAAGAATTTAAACGTGAATATCCAAGGCATCACTGGCCGGATGATCCCACGACAGCTAAGCCCCTTCTACTGAAGAGGTACCTAGATACTTAAATCTGGGAACTATCTCTCCATTGACTTCAACAGTTTCAGAAAACATATTCATAGGTCTGACCCATAGACGTCCTGCGGGATTTTCATATAAACACTCGTAACAAACTAGCCATTCCAAGGTTTCTGAATGTCGAACGAGACTTAAAAGCTTATAGTTGTTGCCTTTGTAGTGCTGATATAGACCACCAACTTTTAACTCCGTTACCATTTCAAATTCTCCAGGAAGAGTGAGGGAGCGACACCGATTAGAAACATAAACAGCAGGACTGTTACATAAGGAAGCATTTGAGTCAAAGTCATATCATAATTTTTAATTTTCTGAGGGTAAGCACTCTGACCAAGAAATAGTTTAGAAAAAACGAGAAAAAATAAAATCCCATTTAAGCAGGTTGCCAGAATGTGACCAAGACCAAGGAAGGGATGCTGGTCAAGTAGTCCGTTGATAACCAAATCTTCCACCACAAAAGCGGCACCCAATGGGGTACCGATCATGCAAAATCCAAACAGGCAAAATAAGGTTGCGAGTTTTGGATAGTATTGGGCGAGACCATAATACTGATTGAGTCTTTTGATACTTGTATAGCGCTGAACATAACTCACAAGCGACCATAAGGCCGTCCCAGAGAGAGAAATTACCATCATGTGAAGGTAAGCTCCACGTGCCGCTGTCATGTCTGCCTGGAGGCCGGTTAAAATCAATGAGGATTGTGCCACATAAAAATAGGTTGTGGTCTGTGACACGTTTGGTTCAAAAATCCCCCTAACTGTCCAATAGATGGAAGAAAGAATGGAGACGCTTACGAGTATAATTCGAAAAATATCAGGATCCTGATCGATAGTAGGCAGAAGAAATTTAACGAATAATAAAACTCCAGCACGTGACAGAAAAAGGCTGGAAATTTTGTACCAGCTAAGATTCCCTACCAAGTCATGCACCCACGAATGGAAAGGGAAAATTCCGTGTGATTCGTAAATAATAATGAATGCCAAAACAAGTACCGGCCATGTAAAAAAATCTGCCGGGATTTGGGAAAATGACATGGAGGCCACACCACTTTGGGCCGCAAGAAAGATTAAAGCAATCAAACAAAGGAAAGTAATAAAATGCTGGATGAGAAATGTTCCACCAGTCGAAAAGTTCTCATATCTCATTCCCCGAATAAATCGAAACGCAGGTATTGAGCGCTGAAAAGACCAGAAAATAAAAAAAGTGAGTAGATTGTTAGAAAGAATGATCCCAATCGCACCGGCAATATATAGAGGAAAAGCCTCACCGATATCATTTTCATTTCTTATGGGGAAAAGCCCCACAAACAAAGAAACACAAAAAATAGCACCCAAGAAGAGACTAAATTTATCAAAGCTAAACTCAAGAATTGATCCTGAAACAATAAGACTTGTAGTTCCATTGTTGGATAAAAACATGGACAAAAAGACAAGACCCAAAATAATCAGCACCGCAAAGACAGTATTCTGCCTTCTGTTATTAACTTTAAAAACAGGCACACTTTGTGAAGTTGTCATAGACTACCGTTTCTTTAAAATAAATTTGACCACATTATTATTCATAGACATCCATTTCTTTTCAAATTCTATATAGACTTTTAGCGGCCAGGAAAAGATGTCCAAAACTTTCTGAGTAAAAAAATCCAAATGAAAGCCATGAAGAGCGTGAATAAAGATTCGCCTCCTCATCGGTTTAGATACAAATTTCTCAAAAGACAAATTCCTATGTATCTTTTCATTTTGCTGAACAACTGGATTCTCAAAAAAATCCTGAATAAGTGATGAGCATCTCAAAAATTGCCATGTCCTAAGGCTTGCGTGAGCCACCATGTGAAAGAGAGCGAATTGCGTGAATCCAAGAGCGATTTCGATCCAGATAATTCCCACTTGAGAAATTGTTGCATAGGCCAGCATCGTTTTAGCATCTGATCTGGTTCTTCCTACGGCACTAGCATAGATGGCACTAAGTCCTCCAACTATTCCAATCACCCAAAGTAAAAGTGGAAAATGGACAAAATAATCATAAAATCTAAGAAGTAAGAAAGGCCCCAAATGAACAGAAAGTGCTCCATAAAAAATAGCACTAGAAGGAGTCGGCCCTTCCATCGCAGCGGGTAACCAAGAACTAAAGGGGAGCTGTCCCGATTTGGCCAGTGATGCCCAAATAACAAAAAGTCCAATAAAGGTTAAGGCAACTGGACCGCCATGACCCGCTTCAAGAATATGCGGATCCTCTAACAACTTGGGTAAAACTGTAAAATCTGTGGTGTGCATATAGTGATGGGCCCAGGCAGCAGCGGCCAGAATCCCCATATCACAAAACCGGTAACTAATTATCGCCTTAACCGAATGTCGAACAGGCTGAACTTGATTATAAAAGTATCCAATCAAAAGAACTGAGGTCGTTCCGACCATTTCCCAGCCTGCGAAAATTAAATCCAAAGAGCGCGCAAAGCTAACTAGCATCAGCCCTAGCATGAGGGCGGACAGAAGGAATATAAATCTAAAATACCCCTCTTCTTTATGTAGATAGCTCCGGGAAAAGCGAAAAATAATACCGATGAGAAGCGCAGTAAGTAGAGCGTAAGTGGCGCCAACGAGATCAACTAAAAATCGGATTTTAAATTCATATTCTCCGATTTGAATCCATGCGGGATAATCAAAATGCACTGGTTGAGAGCGATTCATCAAGACGAGTGCCGCCAGGGATAAACTGATGAGACTCACAACAATTGAAATCCACTTAACCGATTCTGAGAGAAAATTTTCAGGGAAATTAATTCTGGCAAAAAAACTTAGACCAAGAAAACAAATCCATGCAAAAGGTATTAGAAGCAGACTTAAAAATAAGTATTCCATTAGTCTATCTCCGCAAAATCATTATCAGTAACACTTAAGTGGACCAAATCCTTTGATGACTTGAAGTGCTTAATCATCGACTTCTCAACTGCTATTTGCTGGAATGCGTGTTCTTTAAACATATACCAGATTTGTGCCTCAGGATCAAAAACGGCTAACCTCATCCAGTGATTATAGAGAATATTTTTAAGCCGAGGATGGCCATCAAATATTTTTTTGACTCTTTCGAGTGGGGCTTCAACGATGGTCATATTACGGATGGGCTCGTGAATTTCAATCATCTGCCTGGCGAGTCCGATCCTCAAATCACTTGATGAGCCTGTCATCACGCCTAATAATGAAGTCAAATTAAGCGGAAGCTTTGAACCACAGCCGTATTTGTCATTATCTACGCATGAAAAATAATAATCCATGTTGATATTCACAGCAACTGGAACACCACCAAGCACGACTTGTTTTAGAATTTCACCTTCTGGATCGATTTTCCAGTCATAAGTGAGAAGAAATGATCGCCGGTTTAGGAAAAGTCCTTTCGTCATATCCCTCAGTCCCACAATCGCCAGCGCATTGTTGGAATGACCATACTCTGGTCTCGGCTGTGCCAGATCTTCGGCCCTTTCCCTTACGTGCTTAAGGGCGATATCAGGATCTTCTTTAGCCTCGACGGAACTAAATCTCTGACATCTCTCAAAGGCATTCAGTTTACAAGCTTTGTTTAAGTCGCCTTTTATGCGCTCAAAGTCTTCCTCATATCCTTCAGGCATAACTTCCAGGTCAAAGAACTGAACTTCATCCGTACATGTATCGTGGAAGCCAGCGACAAAATATGTTTCATCAGGGATAAGGATTCCTGCCTCAGCAAGATGGGAGCGCACTTCTTTATCATTTACCATCTTGGCGAATGCGCGTGAATTGGGAAGCCCGGCATTGCCCCCGCATGCTCCGCAACCATAGGCCTGTTTGAAAGGGTTATTGTTACTGGAAGATCCATGTCCCATAAGAAATACAAGTTTTGCAAATTCAGTTTTAATACCGCACATACCAAGAATGGCTTCCACAATCTTCGCCATTTCAATTTTGGTGTATCCCTGCCCTTCTGTAGTTTGCAGAATATCCATTTCCGTCGCAGGAGCAGGACTGAGAAGACGTTTGAACTTCTCTCTGAATCCTTTACTTTGATTCGGAAAGAACACCTGAAGGAACATAGGAAAGATACTCAGAACACCCAAGACAAGTGTCGAGAGAAATCCTCTGAATAATGTCCTGGACATATAGTAGAGGCTCAAATCTGAGCCGCCTAAAAGATGATTAAACCTAGTGAAGCTTTGACCTTTTTTAGTATCTCTTGAAATCTCACGTACAATGCGGCTGGCCTGAATCACGGGTGGACACTGGGCTATTAGCCGCTTGTGTTTAACACTACTAAATTTCATATCAATACCGAAGAAACCAACCACTCCGAACGTTTTAATCAAAGGATTAACTTCTTCGAGGTGACGACGTATTGACTCTTCTCTGTCATCAATACAAAACAATACTTGGGCTTGAGGATTTAAAAAAGTGGCATGCCCTCGGTCGTGAGAAATAATGGCACTCATGGCCTCTCGGTAAAAATGACTTTCAAAAGCTTCGTGCCACAATCTAACATGATGTTCTTTTTCAGCAGCATCAATATCCTTGATGATTAAGACCAGCTCAGAAGCATCCAAACCATCTAGCCAACTTGAATCCAATTTAAATTCTTTAGTGATCTGATAAAGAGCAAGCGATAATTGAAAACCTCTAAGAGTCGTTTCCTCTTGCCTGCCGTAAATCATCGCCAAGTCGGTCGAGTGAGCACTGGCGTGGAAATCATCCAATGAAGATTCGATCAAAACCAGTGAGGCGATAAAATCAATTAGTTTTATATTGGGGGCTTTGACAGTTGCCTGCCAAGGCTCTGTCTCAAGTTTATTAACCATGCCTGACCAACCCTTGAGATCAAAAAGCACATCTAAAAGATAAGACTCCCAGGCTTCTCTGGGAATATTCATCATGCTTAACTCGGACTCAATAATTTCCTGAGGAGTATGGCCTTTGAAAGCTTGCAATTTTTGCCCTAATATTTTTTGCCAATCGGCTCCGAAATTCTGGACAATATCCACATCCTGACAAAAGAAATCCCAGAACCCTTTTTCAGAGTAAGGATTTGCCCAAAAGCTTTGTCCTTGATCTAAAAAACTGGAGATGAGGTTAATTATATAGGGATGGGTGGTTGATGAAATAGACTCATTATAATATTTTTCCCAGTATTCTTTAGCACGATATTTAATTGCGCCCTGGTTAAGCTTAAGACTTTGTCCGGACATCTTCTCGGCGCATTTGTCCCACAGATTCAGGTCGTGAATTTCTGGTTGAATATCGTCATCATTAAATGCCATTTCCGAAAACGTCAGACGATAATAAAAATCCTTAAGGGACAAACCAAGTTTCTGCGCGGTTGAGGAATCATGGTAATGAAGTGAGTATTGGTCAATACCATCTATGATATCCTTCTCGGTAATTTTTTTTTGCTGAAATTGCGCTTTATATTTTTCAATCGACCAGTATGAATTCGCTCGGTAGAGCTTTCCCGCTTCAGAGAGGGCATCATGAAACTCTTGGCCTTCAAACATCATGAGAATATTGTTATGAACAAAGCTATGGAGAGGATTTTGGATGGGGAGCTTCTTGCGAATACGCTCTAATATGGCTTCAAAACTAAGGGTGTCTTGTGCTTGTGACATCTTACCTGACTTAAGTTAGGGTTTTTTGTTCATTCTACTCCTCAGATTGATTTTAACAAGATGTTGATTTATGAAAAAAAATCATTCGCCTCTGTATTTGTATTCTACATCGACGCTCATCATATTCCCCTCAGGATCTCGCAGCATGGACTGGCCTTCATAAAAAAGTACCCGCTTCCTCCGAGTATCATAAATTAGTCTTATCCTTGGACCAAAAATTTTCATGACCCATGACCTCATCTTGATTTCAAACTCTGCCAACTCCTGTCCACGAGCAATAGTTTTGATGGTAAAATCAAAAGCTTGAGCTCTGCCAGGGATTAGGAACATAAAATCAAAATGATCTTGGGCAAGAATCTGCTCTAGGTTTTCGGCCACAAAATAAATCAACCCAGGGCCAGATACTACGACTTCCTTTCCACCGGCAAGCTCAGGTTTCATTAAAACTCGCACCTTGCCTCTCTCTTGAGTAAAAAGCTCGGGATCCTGTTCTTTCCAATTTAAACCCAGCGAACTGCCATGACGGTTATCCTCCAGGACGTACTCAGGTGCAGAGAGGCTTTGGCCGAAATGACTACTTAAAACGCCAATGGGTTTTCCATTGGAATCGAAGTATTCTGTCACTGACTTTACTAGAGCTTTGCCAGCATAATCCACCTTATGCCTCTCGAGATAAACAACCTGCCCATTCGACTTTGCTAGCGCTTCGAAAACCTGAGTTTCTGAATATACTTTTGTGACTAGAAAAAGGCAGAATAGCAAAAGTTTCATAGACTCCCCTTTGGCGAATAGTATGCCTACTGCTACAATGGTCATCAAAGACAAAAGGAACTGAATCAACTATGGATAAAAATAAAATAACCATTATCTTACTGCATGGTGCGCTTGGGACATCCAAGGACCTTGAAGGCTTAATGGGGCCCTTACAAGAAAAAAATTACAACACTCTGACATTTGATTTCTCTGGCCATGGCACTGTGGCCAAGTGGCCAGAAGAGTTCAGAATCGATTTATTCGCACGGGATCTGGATAAATTTATTAAGGATCATAAACTACAAGACGTTATCGTCTTTGGTTATTCTATGGGCGGATACGTTGGCCTCTACCATCATGCGAATTATCCAGACTCACCCATTAAACAGATCATTACCTACGGCACAAAATTTAACTGGTCTGAAAATGCTGTCGCTCGTGAGTTACCCATGCTAGATCCGGAGCATTTAAGAGAAAAATTTCCTAGTTTCGCAGACTCACTCCAAACCAAACATGGGGATAGATGGAAAGCACTTTTGCGCTCTACTGCTCATATGATGCAAAATCTGGAAAAACTAGATGGGCTGACTCGTGAAGATTTAGCTGAAGTAACCATTCCGGTAACATTCATACTCGGTGATCAGGATAGAATGGTGAGTTCAGAAGAAACCCACCTCACGGCTTCATGGCTTCGCCGTGGCCAGGTAAAAACATTGACTCATTCAAAGCATGAACTTGAGCGGTCGAATTTAAGAGAATTATCAAACATCATTTCAGAAATTATCGAATAAAAGTTGAGGGCCCTAATGGGCCCTCACTTATAATTACTTAATAAGGCCTTGTTCCGTCATAGCACGAATCACTGCCGGACGTTCAGAAACTCTTTTTACGTAAGAGTTAAGGTTAGTCCAGTTTGTTAATTCCATACCTACGTATTTTGTCCAAGTAAGGCATGTAAAGAGATATGCATCAGCAATCGTGAACTCAGTTCCTGTGAGATAATTGTTTTGCCCTAACTTCTCAGCGATAAAATTAAATTTATCAGTGAGAGCAGTTTTGAATACGTTCTTCACTTCATTTTGAGTTTCAGCCGTTTTGTAGTTTCTCTCAAGAGAAAAAAGTGGAGAAAAATTCTTATGGATATCAGTAGCAATAAAATTCATCCATTCAAGAGTACGGAAACGATCAATCGTACCGAATTTAGCTAGAAGTGTTCCATCATTTTTTTGGTCAGCTAGGTACTGAGAAATGATAGCGCCTTCAGTCAGTATATCACCGCTATCCATTTTAAGCGCCGGAACAGAACCTTTCATATTGGTTTTGTAATAATCGCCTGATGCACAAGTCTTATCTTTTAAGTTAACGGCTTCAAGCTCATATGCCATGTTAAGTTCGGCCATCACAATGTGAGGAGCAAGTGCGCAAGATCCAGGACTGTAGAAAAGTTTCATAGGAGACTCCTTAAAATTTAATGAAGCTGCATATTGGCCTAATCATGAAATTAAATCTAGTAGCGTTGCATCTTTCCAGAGTGTTTTAGTTCTCAAAAAGAGGAAAGGATTTCACTAAGGTTAGTCTGGAACTTCTTGAAGAATTTAGTACACTGATAGGATGAAGGAATACACTTGGGTCGCTGAACTGGCCACTGAATGCAAAAATTACGCGGGATCATTAGGGTTCTTCTTTTCGAAAGCCATTTCAAAAGTTGATCTCCCCGAAGTCTCGGGCGGTCAGATGAAACGCGCTTGGGCGACACTGGCCCGGGATATGGTACATTTTGGTTTCGATGAAAAAGATGCCCTTCCTCCGGACATCCAGGCCACCATGGAGGCCCTTCAGGTTCTGGGTATAAATAAGTTACACCAAGATTTATTCGATGAAGAAAGACTGGCCAAAGCACTTGGCGACTCGCTCCAAAAAATTCTTGAAACAGTTGGTGAATATCCGGATATTTTTGAAATCCTTGATCAGACTGACCTTATTGAAGATATGGTAGGAACAGTCGCCAAAAGATACGTCCCCATTTTTCGCCTTTTCCCAGCATTTTCAAATGAAGCACTCTCTATCGTTCCTCACCTTAAGGAGCCCCTTTTCACCGCCCTTTATGAGCTTCCGGAAAGTGAACATAACAAACTGACTCAGCTGACCCACAAAATTATGCATAGTTTTTATGACAACCAGGTTCGTCCGAACCTAGTTGAGACATTGAAACAAAATCTGAGAGGCCGCAACTTACTTCTGCCCCTTATTGACGAAGCTGTTAAGCACTTGCCTGCTGACCGATGTATGACGGCATTGATCAGTATCCTATGTACCCCAAAAGCCGAGCTTTCACAGGGAAGAATTATCTCCATCGTGCTACAGGAGCTGGGTGGACTCTATGTAAAACTGGCGCAAGTTCTATCGGAGCTTGCTCCCCCCTCGCTTGCAAAAGAATTAAGACACCAACAAGACCAGCTGGGTGGAGTTTTCGGAAGTCAGCACAAATCCTGGAAATATATTCTGGAAATTTTTGATCGACCATCTTGGAGCGAATATAAAAAATATCTTATCATCCCACAACAAACTCAAAATGCCTTTGCTGGAGCCTCAGTAGGCGCGATTTATGAATTTGAATTGAATGAGCTTGGGAAAAAGACTCTTGAAACGAGTGAAACCGTGTTACTCAAAGTCCAGCGTCCGGGACTCATCAAATTATTTGAACAACAAAAAGAAACCCTTCTCTCAATCCTCATCCACTTAGAAGAAAGCCTGAATAGCAGTGAGCTCAATGATGATGAAAGACAAGAAGTGGGTGGTCTCATCACGGCCCTCAAGCGAACCATCATCAACTACGCTACTCAAAGCATTGGGGAACTTGACTTCAGAGTTGAGAAAAAAAATGCTGATGATGTACGAGAAGCGCTAAAGGGAAATTTTGATCTTCAAGTTCCTCAATTCTACTTCGTTGAAACCGATGCTGTTTTAATGGGAAGAATCAGAGGATCAAAAATAACTTCAGTTGTTCACTCACGATATCTCGAAAGGATAGGTATCGCTGATGTCGTTGCGGACGCCTATTTATTTCTCATGTTTCAAAAAGGGATCGTGTGGGCCGATCCTCATGCGGGCAACATTCTCTACGATGCCGACAAACTTCAAGTCAAACTCATTGATCTCAATCCTTGCTTCCATTGGGATCAGGCAACGGTCAAAGAATTCATTGCTTTCATCTACCGCCTCATACTAAGTGATCAAAAAGGAATTTTTGAAGGCTTAAGAAATCTGGTCGAAAACCCGGAAGCTCTAGCTAATGAAAAAAGCCAGCAACTTATCAAAGACTTCATTGCAAATGGAAATCAGGGTGCCTTCATACGCTACCTAACAGACTTCGTGCGACTTCTGGGCGAAGCAAACGTTAATCTCAAGATTGAAGTCCAGGCAGCTCTTCGTGGACTATCTCAGGTCTATCTAACTTCTAATGCCATTTCTTCAAGAAATAACTTCGGCCAGTTACTTCAAAAACAATTCGGCTGGAAGACCTTGGTCAAATTAGTTTTGTCCATTGGCCCTTTTAAAGTCATGCGGTCCCTGCTTCCTATCGCCTTCAGTGTGGTCAAAAACTCTCCGGAACAAGAAGTTGGTCCAACACTTGATGAGAGGGATATGAATGCTATTGAAGAAGCACTGAAAATTTTAAACCATGAAAGTGTTTGTAATATTGAACTCGTTCGAATTTCCCCGGAAGAAAATACTCAACTCACACTTGCAACCGATGGCTCAAGTTTGATCAAGAGTACCAACTTAAAACTGGAAGTTCAGACTGAGACTAAACCTGCATCAGTAAAATACGTAATTGAAGTCCCCAATAAAGAATGGCTTAAAGAGCGCCAGGAATACGTAAAGCTTCAGGGAATTGGTTTCACCTTGTGTCTGGTTGAATGCCTGGAACAGCTACGCCGCCACTCACTGGAAGACTATTGGTATGTGGTAGAAAGCTGGAACATGACTGCCAATAAAAGATCGCTCGAGGCCAGCATTCTTATTGGAGAAGTTAAGCTAGCAGCAAGAATGCTGTTTACCCGAAGATATGCCGACATTTGGACTTCAGAGTTTATGACGGTCTCCCTTTGGAACAGATCACTCTGGAAGTTTCTTATCAAATTTGAAGAACGCTTTGAGCGCCGGGAACAAGGTTATTTCAATATTCTAAGCAAGAAACTAGTCAATCCGAAGCTAGGACAATACACCTTTGGAACTCTCCACCGGATTAAGATTATTGCTTATAGACTCATCATCAGTGGACTTAAAACGCTGGTGAAAAGAAATCGCTTTGAAATGAACCTTCTTCCCCTCACGACCGATGACCTGATCCACAGGATGCTCCATGGGCTACTGAGACGGGGTCTTCCAAAGGTCTGAAAATGTTACCAAGTCCCCAAAAACCAGTGACATTTTGGGCCCAAATGAATAGCTTGCTGTCAGATTTATAAATTTGACAGCAATTTAGCATTAGAGGCATCCTGCTCATGATGACCTATATTTTTATTTTACTTATTTCTCTCGCAGCTTTTGCTTCACCTCGTGAAGAAGCCGAAATTATTTTGAGCAAATTTCAGACGACTGAATCCGTAACTGCTCGCCTTGATCTATTTTCAAAGTCCTTTCTGGGCCTACCCTACGGAAACGGGGGACCTCTGGGCGAAGGTGAGCTGGGCCGCTATGACCAAGATCCCCTCTATCGCTTTGATGCTTTTGACTGCACTACATTTGTTGAAACAGTCGTGAGCCTGAGTCTTGCCCGCGAAGTAAATAGCTTTGAAAGCACTATGGATGAGATTCGCTATGAAAATGGTGAAATCGATTATTTAAAACGAAACCACTTCCCTTCACTTCAATGGATTCCCAATAACGTTAAAAATGGTCTCTTAAAAGAAATCAACCACCTGATCGTTCCGCCATCTGAAATGAAGTTGGCCGAAGCCGTCATCAATCTACCAGGCTGGCTAAAAGCGATTAAAATTGAAGAAATAAGAGTGCCATTGGCAACACTCGAAGAGCGTACAAACCTTCTGGAAGAGCTACGCAGCTATTCAACACAGTACTCTCCCATCGTTGCCAGACTGGCCTATATTCCAATACCGACTTTGATTGCAAAACCCAACGTTCTGAAGAAAATCCCCCACGGATCAATCGTCAATTTCGTCCGTCCTAACTGGGATTTGACTGATGTCATAGGCACTCACATGAATGTGTCTCATCAGGGATTTATTTTTCAAACCAGAACAGGAACAATACTTCGCCACGCCAGCACGACGGGTAAAGTGATGGAAGTGTCGTTCATTGAATATCTGAAAAAGTTTGAGAATCATCCGACTATGAAGGGTATTCACCTGATGCAGCTGAATTAGGCCTGGTACAACCCGCTAACATCGGCCCCTAAAAAGCAAGCATCTAAAAGTTTTTTGGGCACCGGGGGCAGAGCTTTCAGCTTCTTTAAACTAATTAATTCATAATGAATCAAATCGTTAAAACTTTTCCCCATATCCATTAGATCATCGTCGCTGGTTTTCCAGTTCCACTCATTATAGTGGTTAAGATTGATGGGATCAGAGTAACCATAAAGACTAAGTTTGCGTTTCGTATTGAAGTAAAAATCAAAATAACTCATCACCAGTTCGCGAACGTTTTTATAGAAGGGATGCCTCCCGGCAAGCAAAGTCGTGTTTGATTTAGCGATACTGCCCCAGCCTGTCGCTGTTTTATAAACAGTCAGCACGTGGTGATCATCGTCTTCGGCAATAAGGTCAACCATAAGTGGTTTATGTCCAATCATCTCGAGAGCAGCAGCAGCCAATAGTCCGCCTTCAAAACAATGGCCCTCACCAGTAATCATCACCCACCGTGGGGATGAAGCATGGTCTGTGGGATTATAAATAAGACCATCAACGTAGGCCTGGATTTTCTCAGGGGTATTTAGTTTGCGAAAAAGTCTTCTCTCATCAGGCGACCAGACCATTTAGACCACTTCAATAATGAGGTGATGAATATCAAAGTGTCTGCTGATGATATCCCGATAGTCAGCTGAGCGCTGCTCAAGATTTTTTTTGATGATAAGCTCGCAGCCAATCTGGCCAGGGGCCAGACGCCAAAGGTGAATATCCACGACTTTTGAACCATCGAGTTCGATTTTTTTGACAAGATTTTCTCTATCAACTGAATCGTCATGAGCATCCAAAAGATCCATTCCGCTTTGACGGATCAGACTAAGTGACCATTTAAATACAACGACCCCACCAATCACTCCTACCAAAGGATCAAGCCAAGACCAACCCTGCCACTGCCCCAACAAAAGGGCGACAATGGCAAAGACAGAAGTCAAAGCATCCGTCAGGATATGAACGTAGGCACTCTCATGGTTGTGATCATGCATCGTTTTATGTTCGTGCTTATGAGTTTCTTGTTTAAGTGGACTAAGTTTATTTTTAACCGGAGCGTGATCATGTCCACAATTGCCATGCGAATGGCCATGTCCGTGGTCATGCTCATGACCTTCTGAGTGCATAATGAATGCACATACTAAGTTCACTACCAATCCCACGATCGCCACGATGATGGCTTCGTTATAGTGAATCGCCTTCACTTCATAGAAACGTGATATTGATTCAACAATCATTGAGACAGCAATCAAAATAAGCATCATCGAGCTGGTATATCCACCCAACGAAAGAATTTTTCCACCACCAAAAGTGAAAGAAGATTTAAAACGAGGGTGCCGGTATAAAAAATAAACAATCATCGATAAGAACAAGGCCAATGTGTGTGAGGCCATATGCCAGCCGTCGGCCAAAAGCGCCATCGAACCCGACCAATAGCCCACAATAATCTCAATGATCATAGTCACAAGTGAGATCAGGGCGACCCATTTTGTTTTACGTTCATTTGCCAGAAACACTCCGGTGTCTCTCTTATCTATACTGCAAGCCTCGAGCATAATTTCTCCAATAAGTTATTTTACCAAAGCCTTCGTGGTAAGAAAATCAAGAAGTCCAGAACTTGCACCACCAATAATCAACAGCATAGCAATTCCTGTCTCGAAGGTAAGGGTCTGGCCAGCGAAGAAAATCAAACCGAGGGTGGAAAGAACTGGAGTCAGATATGACAAAGCCCCAATGACACGGGTATCGCCACCTTTCAAAGCTCGATCCCAAGCATAAAAAGATATTCCAAACGGTCCAACACCCATGAGTAAAATGATCCAGGCATCATGCCACTGAAGAGCGACTCGAGGCTCAATCATGGCGTGAGTGAATAAACACAAAACACCAGCACCAAGGCACGCTCCCCCTACCGACCAAACACTAGTGTCACGCATCTTTTTTTTCAAAAGCGAGTAGACCGGCCAGGTAACAGCAGCACCCAAGGCGAGCAAATACCCCTCCACGTTTTCTAATTTGGGATTAGCACCTTTACCCCAAACTAAAATGGCACATCCAACGGCCGCAAGAGCGGCCCCAAAAAAATGATGCCATTTCAGATTCTGTCCCTTAAAAAACGCCGGCGTTAAAAGCACCAAAATCATGGGCCAAAGATAATTAATGAGATTGGCCTCAATGGCGGGAGCATACCGAAAGGAATAAAAAAGAAAGAAGTGATAACCAAAATAACCTAGGACCCCAAGTGTGCTGGTTTTAAGATCAGGAAAAAGTTCTTTGGGCCGAAACCACGCTGGAATGGAGCCCAATATAAAGGCGACACCAAGCACATAAAATGGCGGCAGATGAATGACTAGATTTCCTAGCGTAGCCAGACTCGCCCAGCAAACAATCGCAAGCAGTCCTAAAAGAAAAAAATGTCTGGATGTCTTCATAGGAAGATTCTGGCCCAATCCTTACAAACAAGCTAGTCTTTCGCTATGCTTAAAACTTCGCGCCTCACACTTAAAGTTGCAACCCTCGAGGATGCGGCCTCTATGATGAAGCTCAATAGTGATCCCGAAGTTGTTCGCTACACGGGGGAAGCGGCTTTGCATTCTATCCAGGAAGCACAAGCCGTTATTCGAGAAAGATTGCTCCCACAATTTGAAAAATATCAAATGGGAAGATTTTCTGTTTTCCTTGAAGATGGGACATATATTGGCTGGTGCGGCCTTCGTTTTTTTCCGGAAACTGATGAAGTTGATCTGGGCTACCGATTCATGAAACAATACTGGGGCCAGGGCTACGCCACTGAAGCCTCGAGAACTTGCCTGGAATATGGTTTTGAAAAACTAAAACTCAAACGCATTCTAGCTAAGTCTATGCCGGAAAACATTGCGAGTTTAAAAGTTATTCAAAAAATGGGCATGACTTTCAGGGGTATCAACACAGATCCCACTGAGCCTCACGGCTTTATTACTTACGACTTATCAGCAGAAGAGTTTCAACGATGCAAAAAATAATCGCCTTTATCATTATTGCGAGTGTTAAAGTTCTTTCGCATCTTTTTTATCGTGGAAATTTCAAATGGATCACCCCGACTCCGCCCAATCCGTGGGACAAGGCGAGGTTGGTTGTTTTTTTAAATCACACATCCCTCTACGAACCATTATTCATTCAACACCTGAGTTTTTCTTTCCTGTGGCAATTGTCTGAACGGGGCAATGTCCCGGGTGCCGATGTTACGCTGGACAGGCCAATTGTAGGTCGGTTCTGGAAAATGATGTTGCCAAACATCTCCTCGATCTCAAGAAAAAAGGACGAATCCTGGACCAAATATTTAAATTCAATTAAGCCAGATTCAATCATCGTCATCGCCCCAGAAGGGAGAATGAAAAGACCTGGGGGTCTGGACAAATTTGGAAAAAAAATGACCGTTAAGGGAGGCGTTGCCGATATTTTAGAAAGCCTCAATGAAGGTGGGATGATTTTGTGCCTCAGTGGTGGTCTTCATCACGTTCAGACACCTGGACAACTTCTGCCAAGACTATTTAAAACGATCAGCATGAATTTGGTCTACATCGACATAAAAGAATACAAAGAGAAATTCCAGGCGCTAAGTCCAAGAGAAAGAAAGATGGCGATCACTCAAGACCTTCAAGTGCATCTGGAAAAAGACTGCCCTACAAATTCTGAGACATAGAAAAAATCGAAAAATGCTCTTCGTGAATCGGCGAATAAACATCGCAGAGCCATGGGTGTTCGTACTGAATAAGGCTTCTGGTGCCCTTACCTCTGGCGATCACTTTAAAAGGTTTTCTTAGGGCCATCTCTTCTAATTGCGCGAGAGTTTTCCGGATATGTGTGACCGTGCCATAATCATAAAGAAAATAATATTCGGCTTGAGGAAGTTCAAAATCTGGGGCGGTAAGGTCCTGAACATGCAGTGAGCTTTGTGTGCAGTTGTTTTCGAGCAATATTCGTTTTCCTTCAAGCACTCGTTCTGAGACATATTCATACCCAATGAAATGGGTCTTCGGATAAAGAACATTCAGCACTAATCCCAGTCGCCCATACCCGGCCCCCAGATCCACAAACGTTGACCCCTCTGAGGGATTTAGCAACTCACACATTTGTTTTAATTCACTATAGGGAGTCTGCAGAGTTTGATGAGACAGACCAACCCAGGTCTGATTCCCCTTATGAATGCTCTGCCCCCATGTTTTATGAGTCCCGTTTGGATTGCATGATTGGGCCTGCTCCAAGAGCATCCTTTCAATTTCAGGAATGTTAAATCCCAGAATTTGGTCCACCGTTTCCGAGTGCTCACGCGCCCCTTCGTAGGAAGTTACTGAAGCGGTAAATAATTCCGGACTTAACTTAGACATAAACAGATCAGTACCAAAGTTTTTTTTCTTGAGCTATAATATTCAGGGGGAAACATGACCAAATACGTATCAAAACAACCAAATTCTCAAGGTATTATCGACTGGACTGTTGATGAGAATAAAACCTGGAGTACCCTGATTGATAGGCAAACACAAATTGTGCAGACCCGCGCTTGCGCTGAATTCCTGGAAGGACTTGATCGAATTCAATTTTCTAAAAAATCTGTTCCACAACATACAGTGATTAACCAGCGCCTTAAAGATTTCACAGGCTGGGAAGTTGAAGTGGTTCCGGCCCTCATTCCCGCCAAAGATTTTTTCACTCTCCTGGCGAATAAAAAATTCCCTGCAGCTAGTTTTATCCGTATCCCGGAAGAATTGGATTACATCCAAGAGCCAGATATCTTCCATGAACTTTATGGTCATGTGCCTCTTTTGACTTTCAAAGAGTATGCAAACTTTATGGAGGACTTTGGAAAACTCGCCCTAAGTATTTCCCCAAAAGATCGCCGCCGATTATTTAGACTTTTCTGGTTTACGATCGAATTTGGCCTTTTAAATACCAAAGAGGGTGTTCGCGCCTACGGCGGGGGGATTCTTTCTTCCATTCAGGAAACCGTTTACTCCATTGAAAGCACCGTTCCAAAACGTCTTCCTTTTGAGCCCTTAACTGCCCTCAGAACCCCGTACCGCATCGATATTCCTCAACCACTGTACTATGTTCTTAACAAGTTCGAAGACCTCTACAAAATCCTCGACTCAAACATCGTGGAACTACTCGAAGAATCCGCCGCGCTAGGTGATTTTGCACCACTATTTGAACCGGCCGGGGAAGAGCTTTAGAATCATAAATTTCTAGCAAAACCTTACAACACAGGACGGAAAGCCCTCTTCTTTGCTAAACCTCCTCTATCAAATCCTTAGAGGAGGACTCACATGAAAAAGCTTTTTGTTTTGGCCCTGGCACTGATCTCAACTGCTTCTTTTGCCTTACCAGTAGCGCCTTTCGACGCCCTGGCCGTTAAGAGCTTAAAATCAAGAGTTCTGACGAATCCTGAAGGGTATGATTTCGAAGGGATCGTTAAACTTTCTAACTGCTCAGGCTCATTGGTAAAGTTCCACGGGATGCCAGATTCTGCTAAAGCGGTTGTTATGACTAACGGTCACTGTATTCAAAAGCCAGGTGGCTATTTGAATCCGGGCGAAGTCTGGGTTAATAAGCCTCTTGCTCGTGACATGAAAATTTTTGATAAGAACATGAAACTTTTCCCTATCAAAACAACAAAAATCCTCTATGCAACGATGACCGACACCGATATTGCTTTCTATGAGTTGGATAAATCTTATTCAGACATCAAGAAAGCAACACTAGTTTCCCCATTCATGCTTGATACTTTGCGCCCAACAATTGGTCAGCCGATTGAAATTATATCTGGTTACTGGGACCGTGGTTATTCATGTGAGATTGATAACTTTGTTTTCAAAATCAAAGAAGGCCAGTGGACTTGGACTGATTCAATTCGCTACACAGAAGGCTGCGACACTATCGGTGGAACTTCTGGATCTCCTCTGATTGCAAAAGGTGAAAAGAGAGTTGTAGGAATCAATAACACTTCAAATGAAAGTGGCGAAGAATGCACCCTTAACAACCCTTGCGAAGTAAGTGCTAATGGTAACGTTTATTCTCAGAAAGGCGTCCGTTACGGCCAGCAATCTTTCAACGTTTACAATTGTTTGACTGTGGATTTTAAGTTTGATCTTACTCGATCAACTTGTGATCTTCCTAAATAGAAGGAAGAATCCCATGAAAGGCACTTTTTTTAGCAAACCACTTGAGTGGAACATTGAAACCGATAAGGAATCTTGGACACAGGGTGAAAACATTAACGGTGTTTTGCGACTAAAAAACCACAGTAGTGAATCAGTGCTTTTGACTAACGCTGGTGTGGCCATTGCCTACGCAGATATTAAAAAAGTTCACGCCCGAACGGAAGGGGCGATGAAATTTGACTCGAAGGTTCTTTTTTCTGAATCAGAAATTAAGGCTAACGATCAAATTGAACTGCCCTTTTCCCTTAGTTTGCCGACCAATTGTTCAGTGACCGACAAAAAAGCTAGTTTTTATCTCACTTGGGGAAAAAATCATGCAGAAAGCCACTTGATGCTAAAAATTGAACCCAAGGCACTGTTCGGAAAAGTGATCAGCCTCCTCGATACGTTCTACCGCTTCAAGCTCAAAGAGCTTAAAGCAGCCAAAAACGGAGTTGAGTATAAACTAATCCCTCCGACATCTAGGGACATGGCAAATTTGGAGTCGTTGAATCTTATTTTTTCCATGAATGATGAAAATCTTCAAATGGACTATGAATTCCAGGTAAGAAAACTTGATACCGCTGGGGTCACGAATAAGATTAATAAACTGGCAGTAAAATCCAAGAAGGTCCTCACGCCGCGAGAATTCTCTCTCGGAAAAGATCTCATCAATCAGGATCTTCTCCTTAAATCCATTGAGGAAGTGATCTCAGAAGTAAAACTCAAGAGCGTTTTTTAGTCCAAACGGCATAATTAAGAAAAATTAAGATATTTAAAAATAAAGATCTGCTAGAGTTTAAGATAATGAAGCTAATAAAAGCCTACAACTGCTTGTTTGCATTTATTGCAAAAACTCGAATTTCTAAGCGTGATCTCGATCTGCGCCGAATCCATTTCCATACAGTGATTGTTCTTACGACTAGTGTCCTGATGTGGGCCTATGCTGCCACCGCCTACTTCACCAGTTCATCTTCCACCCATATTCTGATTGCTTTCCTTTGCTCGACCCTCCACCTACTTTCACCATTGCTTTTTCGGTTTACGAATAATGCCTACTTTATTGCAAATTTAATGCTGGCTGCCGGGATAACTCATCAGGGATCTTTTAGCTTTTTCTCAGGTGGTTTTGAAAGTGAGACCATTATTTGGTTCGGTATCCTCCCCATGCTCGCGGGATTAATTGCGGGAAAAAAGGCAGCCATTTCCTGGTTCATCACCACGACTGTGATGGCCGCCACATTTTTGTTTCTTCATCAAACTAGTTACCCCTTCCCTAACACTGTTTCGCCTTTGGGACACCTCATCGCCCGTGGGCTGATAATTTTTGGCTGGATTTTTCTGAGTACTTCCATCTCCTACGTTGTTTTGGTTATAAACGATTCAAAAGAATCCCTACTTACAGATCAAGCCCAGAAAATTGACGATCTCTTCCGGGTTTTATTTCATGATCTCGCCGGGCCTTTAAACAGGATTTCCATGGGCCTTAAGCTATCGGCCCGTGAAACAGATCCATCCAGAAAAGAACAAGGCCTTTTTATCGCGGCGAAGGCAACTGATGCCATGCTGGACATCACTCAAAATGTCAGAAAGATGTATGCTCTTAGTAAGGGTAAAAACGATGTCTCGTCAGATTTGTGTTACTCCCCATTCAACGAATCTATCGAGTATATTAAAAAGTTATATGCCGTTGAACTAGAGAAGAAAAATATTAAGCTGGTTTATGATGCTGAGAAATACAAAGATCTTAAAGTTCTGGTAGAACCTATCAGCTTTAACAATCAAGTCTTAGGCAATGCTGTCTCAAATTCGATAAAATTCTCCCACCCTGGCTCGACGATTACGATTCGTACTTATCCCAAAGATCAACAGTTTCATGTCATAGAAGTTTGTGATCAGGGAATCGGGATGCCACCTTTATTAAAAGACGCCCTCTTTGATATTAATAAAAAGACTTCGAGAACGGGCACCAACGGCGAGAGCGGCACAGGTTTCGGGATGCATATCATGAAGAGTTTTATTGAAATGTACCAAGGAAAAGTTGAAGTCGAATCAAATGATGAAACGCAGCCAATACCGGGGACTATAATTAAATTTTTATTAAAAGCGGAACAGATTTAGGGAGGGGATTCCCCTCCCTAAGCCATGATTAATGAGTAACAGGTTTATAAATCGTATTTAATCCGGCCAGTGGAAAACGGCCATTCAAAAACTTCTCATCTTTCTTCTTCATCCAAAGCATATCAGGGCGTGCCTCAGAGATCCAAGTTCCACCAACAATATTTCCAAAAGAATCCAATTCAAGTACGTACTCATATTTTCTAGTCGTTTCAGTTTGTGCTGGAGTTCCAGTGACAGGCTCTTTAGATACAAACCCCAAAATCCCTTCCGCTGCTGATTCTGGTGAATAGAATTCGAGCTCCTCACCGTAAGTCATTGCGGTCATGACTCTCACTTTCTTCTCAATACCGCTCTTAATTTCGGCAGCAGTAACCGGCATCTCTTCTAAAACTTCAGACTCATAACCAATTACTGGCTGGTTCCATACATCGTTAAAGCGGTCAACGTCAGCAACAAACCCTTTAGAGAAGACACCAATCATATTAGAAAGAACAACGTGGAAGGCACCTGCGTTTACATCAGCGCATTCAGGACGATTGGCCTCTTTAGCTTCTGGCATCGTCACATCACCATCTTCTGGAAACGCTTCACCTGGAACCTTACCTTCAACGGCACAACGATCGCCAACGCGAGCGTAAATTCCCTTTGAATTAAACGCATCATGCATGGAAAGCAGACCCTTCACATCCGACGCTCCAAAAGGAACACTGATGCCATCTTTGTTTCTCACGACTGTCTTATCCGGCTCAGGATAATTTGAAGCCGCTTGCGACCACCCGTGGCAGATTCCTTCCCACCAAAGATCTTTTTCAGAATATGTTCCTAATACTTTTTTCGTAAGAGTGTATTTGTAATCAGCTTGAGAAATATCATATAACTCAGTCGGAGAGAGTTCCGAGAGCTCCTGCTCAGTCATCTTTTTGAGTTCTTCCTTTGTATGAAGCTTATACTTGAAAGGTGTTGGATTCGGGTGATTCCAACGGAAGGCAATTCCACCAACATTTGATGGCCAAAAAGTTTCAGACCATCCAAATCTATCATCCTGTAGCTTTGCTGATAGCGGAAGCTGCTTAAGATCGAACTTCATCTTTCCGCCAGTGATGATATTAAAGTAGCTTGGGTTATTGGATTTATCCCATTTTGCCGCGTGAGCAGAAGAAAGCACAAGAACGGAAGCAAAGACCATTAACTTTTTCATCAGCGATTCCTTGGTTTAAACTAATTGCTATGCGTTATATCCTTAATAACGCCAACTCTCAAGCCAAGGAGAAGATTTTACACGTCGCACAATTTCTCTGTAAGTGATTAAATTTACTTGTTTATTTTGAGGCACTTCATACGGTAAGCCCGAAAACCTTCTTGGCATTTCCATGTCTTCCCGTCTTCAGCAAACACGGCATTTTTTGGCAGCCTAACCTTCACACAGGAGTCCCTTTTCTGGACGTAACCCGCCTGACAGATCCAACCAGGGTTCTTTGGCGAAGGGATAGCATGCTTAGGGACTCGAACACACTTACCTTCAAAGCGATTAAAATTTGCCAGGCACTCGGGAATAAGATCATAGGTGTATGGGGGAATTTCGATAATGAGGTTAGGATAATCTGTAATGATTCCGTCCACTCCCATGTAGATAACTTTTTTCATGTCTTCGATCTTATTAACTGTCCAGGGAATGACTTTGATTTTGTACTTATGAAAGTAATCAACATCTTTAGATGATAACAAAGTCCAATCAGGTGAAAATACGGCCGGAGAAAACCCCAGCTCCTTGAGAACTCTCCGAGGAGAAAATTTCGTCTCCCTCAAAGCAACTAAACCGATCTGTGGGTAAACTTCATGAAGATGTTTTAAAACTCTCCAGTCAAAGCTCTGCAGAGTAAAGCGGTCTAAAGGTATTGTTTTAGTGATCTCTGCCACCACAAGATTGGCAAATGTTTTAAAGTCCGGCTGATATCCTGATTTCTCATCTTCAATAGTTGATTTGATTTCAATATTGTATTTAAACTTTAGCGGCTCGAGTTCTTTGAGCAAGTCACTCAAAAGTGGCTTGATCTCTTTTACTTTCCTCTGTTGAGGAAATCTCGGATGGAGCTTGCTGCCGCAGTCGTAAGTTTTGATCTGCTCATAACTAAGAGTATAGAGATTCACCTCGCGGTCCTTAACCGCCCCGCCTTTTGCATCAAGGCAGATCTCTTCACTCATCCAAGGCTCATGACTAACAATCACTTCACTCTTTTTTGATATCACAACATCCAATTCAAGAGTCGTTATCGGAAACTTCACCGCCTCTTTCATGCCGTTAATAGTATTCTCTGGGTATAGGCCCCTCGCACCTCGGTGCCCTTGCCAATCAAAAGCCGCGTAGGCCGAGAATGAAAGAAGTGAAAATAAAATGAAAAGAGAATGGAGCACGTAGTCCCCTTAAGATTGGTGTAAGTTCCAAAAAGCAATTAGTGCTAATAAAGCAGGAACAGACTGAACGAAAAAAATTTGTTTTCCAACGGTTAAAGCCCCCACAATACCGGCAAAGAAAACACAAGCGAGTCCGTAGAGCTGAAGGTCAGGCTTTGCACCTATAACACCCCAGATAAGGGCCAGCGCCAAAAAGCCGTTATAGAGTCCCTGATTAAAGGCCAGGACTTTAGAATCCTCGGCCTTCTGCGCAGTCATGCGAAACGTTTTAAGGCCCTTGGGCTTAGTCCACAGCACCATTTCCAGATACATAATCCAGACATGAATAAGGGCTACTAAAAGAATAAGTGTGTTTGTGGTGACAATTCCCATAAGGAAGATACTAAATGACGAAATCCAAGTCCGCATTATGCAGCGAGTTTTGGATATCCTCTTACTCTAGTCCCAGGAATTGATCATAAGTAGACTCTTCATCACGAGTCCCTCTGTCCTCAATCGAGATCACTCTGTTCGCAATCGTTTGCACGAACTCATGGTCATGAGAAGTAAAGAGCAGGGTGCCTTTAAAATCAATCAGCCCGTCATTGACTGCAGTAATCGTTTCGAGATCAAGGTGGTTGGTAGGATTTTCCATCAGCAGCACGTTGGATCCTGAAAGCATCATTTTTGAAAGCATACAACGAACTTTCTCTCCCCCGGAGAGAACGTTACATTTCTTAAGGGCCTCTTCCCCTGAGAAAAGCATGCGGCCCAAGAATCCACGTAAAAAAGTTTCAGTTTGATCTTTAGAATACTGGCGTAACCAGTTAATCAAATCAAGCGAGGCGTCCTTGAAAAAACTTGAGTTATCGTTCGGAAGATAAGCGCGTGTCGTTGTAATCCCCCACTCCACTTTTCCAGAGTCGGGCTGCATCTCTCCTGAAAGAATCTTGAAAAGAGCATTCGTAATGACTTCTGACTTTGCCAAAAATACAACTTTTTGTCCCTTCTTAATCGTGAAAGAGACGTTATTCAATATTTTCTTGCCCTCAAAAGTAAAATTCAAACCATCAACTCTAACAAGATTATCCCCGGCTTCGCGGTCAGCTTTAAAGCCCACGAAAGGATACTTACGAGTAGAAGGCTGAATGTCGTCAAGAGTGAGTTTATCAAGCATCTTCTTACGGGAAGTGGCTTGAGATGACTTAGAAGCGTTGGCAGAGAATCTTTGAATGAACTCTTTGAGTTCCTTCATTTTATCTTCCACTTTTTTATTTTGATCAGACATCATTCTTTGGGCAAGTTGAGAAGACTTGTACCAGAAATCATAGTTACCAACGTAGAGTTTGATTTTAGTAAAATCAATATCACAAATATGAGTACAAACTTTATTCAAAAAATGTCGATCGTGGGAAACGACCAGGACAGTTGTGTCTTGTTGATCCATGATGAAATTTTCCAGCCATTGAATCGCCTTCAAATCTAAATCGTTGGTAGGCTCATCCAGAAGCAAGATTTCTGGTTTACCGAAAAGTGCCTGAGACAAAAGGACTTTAACCTTCTCGCCCCCAGTCAGTTCTTTCATTTTTTTTGTATGAAGGTCTTCTTTGATCCCAAGTCCCGCCAAGAGAGAAGCAGCATTGGCCTCAGCTTCCCAGCCATTCATTTCAGCAAAGACTGACTCTAGTTCCGCTGTTCGCACGCCGTCTTCTTCAGAAAAATCAGGTTTAGCGTACAGAGCATCCTTTTCTTTCATCACCTCTACAAGCCTGGAGTGGCCAAGAATTACAGTCGTGAGCACTTCTTCTTCATCGTAGGCAAAATGGTTTTGTTTCAAAATCGCCAAGCGCTCGCCCGGAGTAATTTCGATTCGTCCACCGGTAGGAGAAATTTCTCCACTCAATATTTTCAAGAATGTCGTCTTACCTGCACCATTGGCCCCAATAACTCCATAACAGTTACCTGGTGTGAATTTGAGATTCACATCATTAAATAACGTTCGTCCACCAAACTGAAGTCTCAGGTCATGTGCTGATAGCATATATATCCTCTAATTTTTGACCCACTCTATCAAAGATGACCAAATGTGGAAAGTCTAAAACCTAGAGGGAAATGCTGAATTTAACTGATGTGCGGTTCAAATACTGAACAGAATCAACGTATTCCTGGTGGAGGGATTGAATTTTAGAATAGTTATCACCGAATATTTCTTTGAGGTTTTCCGAGTGAACTTGTTCAAGTTCCCCTTCCTTACCATCTTCTTCAACTGTTAAGTCACTTTGAGTCCCCTCACCATCGGTGAAGTCCACTCTTTCAACATATTTTTTCTTCTCTTCCAAATAAGCCGCGAACATTTCTTCGGCCTTTTCAGGGTCAGCATTGACCAGAAATTCTTTTAAATGAGTTTTCCATCCTTCCTCTATATCGTCCCAAGGAAGTTGTGAGAGATCATCATCGTCATATTCTTCCTCAACGTCTGCAGAAGACACGGTTAGATCATCTTCAGACTCAACAAAACCTGAAATAGCTGAACCAGCGGACAAGGTCTCTAATTGGACTCGCTCTGGAAGAGCGGATTTCAAAGGTGATATTTTTTTGATCGAAGATTGCTTTGTAGAAAGACTATCAGTTTGCACGACTTCAGGCTTCCGGCTTTGGAAGTGAAGATAGATACAAACAAAAAAAGTGATGATGAGCAGATTCCTCATCCCACAATTTTAAATGTTTATGCGTCAGGAATGAATCGGGCAAAATTGTCCCGGTCGGGATTATCCCGGTCTCTAAAAGGGACCGGGACCAAGGAAGCTTAGCGTCTGCGGTCGCCTGACATTCTTAAGAGAAAAAGGAATAAGTTAATAAAATCAAGATAGAGTTTAAGAGCACCCAGGATGGCGCCCTTGTTGTGTTCTTCAGCACTTCGAGCCTGTAGCGCCATGGACTTGATAGTCTGAGTATCATAGGCAGTTAATCCAGCAAAAACAACAATCCCAACCAGACCGTAAACCTTACTGGCCGTACTTCCCATCATGGAGGGGAAGAAAATAGAAAGGATACTGAAGCCAACCAGACCCCAAAGACCCATTTGGCAAAAATTCCCAACCGGACCAAGATCTCTTTTGGTGAAAAAACCATAAGCGCTCAAACCAGCAAAACCAGCGGCAGTAGTGAAAAAGGCACTGGCAATACTTTCTTGAGTGTATACAAGGGAAATCACCGAAAGGGTGACACCCGTGAGGGATGCATAAATTAAAAATAAACAGGTCGCCATCAAAGAGTTCATCTTGTTGATGCCAGCAGATAACCACATAACCAGGCCGATCTGAGCGATGAATAGACCCCAGTAGAGAATCTTGTTTGAGGCCACGGCATAAACGAGTTCAAGATCAGAGGCAAACCCCATCGCTACCATTCCCGTTAAGAGAATCCCAGCCGTCATCCACATATAAACTTTAGACATGTATTGGCCAACTGCAAGACTCTGAGTTGGACTTTGATAGGCGTCCCTTCTAAATGTCGGTTCCATAAATCCTCACTTTATAATTTGGCTTCTAGTTCTGCCCATTCGTTAAACAGTTTTTCCATTTTAGCTTCAAAGACATCTAATTTTTTTTGTAAATCCACTAAAGCAGCTGCTCCGGCCTTAGACATTTCTTCTTTCAAATCGAGCATTTTATTTTCAAGAGTTTCAATTTCTTTTTGGAGATCGTTATAACGATTGCGCTCTTTATTAGTCATTTTATCTTTAGGAGCTTCTTTTTTCACTTCAATGGCCGGAGCTTTCTTTTTCATCTGCTCTTCCAGATGAATAGCTTCCAAAAACATTTCCGCTTGCGAGAAGCCAGCTTCAAAATGCTCCAACTGACCTTCATGTAGGACCCAACACTTGTCGGTAACGTTTTCAATGAAAGAGCGATCATGTCCGACGATAATCAGTGCCCCTTCATAATTGCGAAGCTCATCTTCTAAAATACCAATAGTCTCAAGATCCAGATCGTTGGTAGGTTCATCAAAAATCCAAATATCACGAGCGTGTTTCATAAACTGGGCCAACTGGAGACGATTTTTCTCTCCACCAGAGAATGTATGTATCGGCCTCTTGATTTCATCAGAGCTGAATAAAAAGTTTTCCAGGTAACTGGCCACGTGGCGTTTCTCGCCCGTGTTAGAGATCACAAAATCAATTCCCTCACCGATCATGGTCCAAGGAGTTTCATCGTCTTTAAGGGCTTCACGTTTTTGAGAAAAATAACCCACATCAAGTGAATCAAGTTTTTTCACATTACCCGAAGTCTGATGCAATTCACCCAGAAGGATTTTAAGCAGCGAACTCTTCCCTGCCCCGTTTCTTCCCATGAGCGCAATTTTGTCGCCTTTAGAAATAGAAAAGTTAAGCCCATTAAATAGCGTTCGTTCGCCAAACTTAAGGGTGAGATCTTCCGCCGAAATAAGAACTTTGGATTTTCTGCCCGAAGATTTAAGATCTAGGCTGACGGATTTATGCGCCTGGGCCTTAAGATCCTGAATCGCTTTATTGAGAGTCGAATAATCTTCAATACGTTTTTTACTTTTAGTACGACGGGCCTTCGCCCCTCTTTGAATCCATGCCGTTTCGCGACGATTATAGTTAGATAATTTATCCAGTTCTTTTTCCCGGCGAAGCTGATCGGCCTGAAGAAATTCTAAGTAGGCACCATAAGTTCCACTGAAACTTCTGAGCTTGCCTCTCTGGATATGAATGATTCTGTCCACCACATTGGTGAGTAAACTTCTATCGTGGGAGATGAGCATGAAGGTTTTACGGGAGCCCTGGAGCTCCTCTTCGAAATCCTGAATTGTTTCGAGGTCAAGATGGTTGGTAGGCTCATCCCATAGGATAAGTTCTTGAGGGGCCGAAAGACCTAAGCTCAGAGCAACTTTTCTCTGCTCTCCACCGGAGAGCGAGCTCATACTACGCTCAAGATTTTCCATACCAAAAAATTTCAGATAACTGATGTACTGTGCGTGAATTTTATCTTCACCCAGTTTTAACAGCTCTTCATAAAGATGGCCTTGCTCATTGATAAGTTTATCAAAATTGCCTTCGCCAGTTCCAAGCATCTCGTTTATTTTATCCAGGCGAATTTTTAGAACTTTCATCTCAGGATGAAATTCAAAGAAATAATTTTCAACCGTCCAATCAGCGAGATTGGTCAGTTCCTGAGGAACATAAAAATAAGAGAAGTCTTTGTTCTTGTCATAAATAAATGGCGGCACGGTTTTATCCGGAGTCACCAAACCAGCAATGGTTTTAAACAGAGATGACTTTCCGTGGCCATTGAGACCAAGTACCCCAATTTTATCACCCTGATTCAGGGTAAAAGTGACGTCTTTGAAGATCGTTTTATGGGGATATGAGAGGCTCAAATTCTGGAGGGTAAGGAGTGTTGTCATGGGCTCATAATAGGTTAAATAATACGAAATTTCAATAGCTTAGTCCTTAAGGATAAATAAATTAAGTAATTAGGTCAGATAATCCGATAATGAGGGCATGAATAATCTAAAAATCATGCTTCTAGCTGCCACTATCCTCCTTAATCACCAGGCATTTGCCAAGATAACTCCGGAAGAGATTGGAGAAAAGTACTGTGAGAAACGAGTCGATGGCAAGGCAGTTAAAGGCGAAGTTGTAACACAAAAAGATGCTCAAAAAATAAATTGTCCGGGAAGTAAACCCAACGATCGGTACTTTTTTGAGCAAGAAAATACTAAAATGGCGATAGATTCATCCAAAGATATTGATCCTGAACTATTTAAAAGTGAAAAATGGATTGAAAATATTAAAGACTTCTTCAAAGAGGAGTATGTAAAAAGCGGCAGAGACCCAAAGCAATGCACATTCTCTAAAAACGAGTTCGGTTTTAATGTAGCAACTTGTCCGGAGGGGATAGTTTTACTGGAGCAAGTTTCTGATGAAAGAAAGTCACATTACGAAGAAGGAGCGAAGCAAAAAAAAGAAGATGAAGATGACATAACTTTATTAAAAATACTCAGTGATGATTGGAATGAAAAGTTTCCAAACTCGAAAACTGCTTTTGAACCTAAAATCTTCGATGAGATTAAATTTACAAGCATTGATTTCGGTAACCCCTTTGCTAGAAAAGATAAAAACTTATATACGCCCGGTGGTGATGTTACTTGGAAGACAACGTTCCCAGAATTGGAAAACTCAAAGCTTTTCAACAGTACGCCCAATAAGTTTAAAAAATTTAATATTCAACCCAAAATTGAATGGAAGAATCAAGCCTTTTCTCTAAATGGAAAAACGAATGCACAAGTCATTACAAAGGTTGATGAAAAAACAGTAGACGAGGCAAGTTGTTCAGACAAACTTAAAAACGAAATTGCCAAATTACTTGAAAGTGACACCAAAAACATTATTGGTCTTCAGTATGAATTGACCGTGATGAAGATGGCTTCCCAGGTAGTCGGCGCCGATCGTGTGTCTCTAGAAGGTTTGATCAAAAAGAGCTCACAGAATATCGCCAAGCAAGAAGAAGGTATTTTAAACAATATGAAGCAGATATATTTAAGACATGGTGTAAAAGAGGATGAGAGCAAGATTTTAGATCATTTAAAAAATAAATCTACCTCAGCATATTACTATGAAAAAGAGAAACGATTCTTCAACAAGGACTCCTCAGCTTTTCTCATGGCCTTTCAGCACCTGAATCCAACTGCAGGCATCAACGATGCTGACATCTCAGTTCTATGGTTTATGGACAAAGTTTCCGAGAAAGCGATTAATGATAAAAAAATGGGAAAATTCCAGGAACATCACAATCTCACAAACCTCTCCACTCGCATTGCACAATACACAGGTGCCCTAAAGTCAACGAAGCTCCAAAATAAAGAAGAGTTAAAAAAATCACTTGATGAGAAGGTCGAAAAACAAAAAGCACAGATTGATGCTGAATTAATGGGCGTCATTGAAAGTTTCAAGACCTCATACAGGCCTTGTTATGATCAGATATTTGGTGACGATACGAATGAATGTAACCAAGAAAAGGTCCAGGTATTTTTCAGTCAGCTCCTGGCCGACATCACTTCCAAAGCGACTTCACAAGAAATGGTTAATCTGGACACAAGTTTGAAAGGCCACATCAAAGGAAGCAAATTCAGTATTTCAAAGTACGTAGATAAACCAGCTCCTGTGCCAGCCCCCTAACCGAACAGGTCCTTCATCGTATCGAACATTTTGGCCTTAGAAAGATAGTTTTTGATGAAGAGTTTGTTTTCTGGTTTATACCAAAAAAAGAATGTTCTTTGTTTCGTCTTATCATCCAATGAAATAGCGGTATCAACTTTCTTTAGCGTGTAAGGATGGTAGCCTGAGTAATAGATCTCAGTTGCAACAGTCATTGGTGTGGGAGTGAAGTCTTGAATCTGTTCAAGCTTGTAGCCCAACGCTTTGGTCTTGGCTGCGAGCTTGGCCATATCTTCAGGAGTGCAACCCGGGTGACTTGAAATAAAGTATGGAATGATTTCCTGCTTAATGCCCATCTTGCGGCTGACCTCATCAAAGCGCTTCTTAAACTTATGAAAATATTCAAAACTCGGTTTTCTCATGAGTTTTAACACTTCATCTTCGGTATGTTCTGGGGCCACTTTCAGTCGACCAGAAACATGGTGAGTAATGAGTTGTTCGACATATTTCTCATCTTCTTTAGGATGGGTGGATCTTTCATCAAACATCAAATCATAGCGAAGCCCTGAACTTACAAATGCTTTTTTTACTTCTGGGTGCTTACTGACTTCTTTATACAGCTCCGTCATCTTCTGAGGGTTAGTATCGAGGTTTTTGCAAACTTTAGGGAAGATACAAGAAGGCGCAGCACATTTATCACAAACGTCCTGATCTATGCCTTTCATCTGATACATATTGGCAGAAGGTCCGCCTAAGTCAGAGATATACCCTTTGTAATCAGGCATTCTCACAACCTGATCTAACTCTCTCATGATGGATTCTTTAGAACGAGAAGCAATCATTTTCCCCTGGTGAGCAGAGATAGTGCAAAAACTGCATCCACCAAAACATCCACGGTGGGTATTAATCGAAAACTTGATCATATCAAAAGCAGAAATCGCCCCACGCTCCTTATATTTAGGATGAGGCAAGCGCGTATAAGGGAGATCCCAAGAAGCATCGATCTCTTTTTCAGTCATGGTCTGATAAGGAGGGTTGATAACGAGATTTTTGCCTTCTACTTTTTGAGTCAGGCGTTTGGCAAATTGCTTGTTACTTTCAACTTCAACGTGCATGAAGTTTTTTGAGTACGCCTGTTTATCCAATAAACAATCTTCATGCCCGGTAAGCTCAAATGTTTCCCACTGTTTATTTTTAGGGAGTTCTTCATTTTCATCAATCAAAAATGCCGTCTGAGGAATTGTTTGAAGTGTGTGAAAAGGCACACCCTTCACGAGATATTTGATAAGATCCCGAATAGGTTGCTCGCCCATCCCGTAAATTAATAAATCAGCACCGGAAGTTGTCAGAATATTCGGCATGAGTCGGTCAGACCAAAAGTCATAATGAGTCACTCGTCTAAGTGAAGCTTCAATCCCACCAATTACAACTGGAACATCGGGATATAGTTTTTTTAAAATTTGTGAATAGACTGTCGTAGCGTAATCGGGACGGTGGTCCGGAGACCCACCTGGAGTATACGCATCCGTAGAACGTTTTCTTTTTCCGGCGGTATATTTATTCACCATGGAATCCATATTCCCTGATGTCACACCGAAAAATAGTTTTGGCTTACCAAATTTCTTGAAATCTCTTAAGTCATCCTGCCAGTTAGGCTGTGGGATAATGGCCACTTTAAGTCCCAGTGATTCAAATATACGGCCCATCACTGCTGCACCAAACGCCGGGTGATCCACGTAGGCGTCGCCAGTAACGAGAATAATGTCTAGTTCATCCCAACCACGCTTCTTGGCCTCTTTAACAGTTGTGGGTAGCCATGCAGTAATGGGTAGTTCGTTAGGGTCTATCTTTTCCATGGGGGGCAATCTACGCATGAAGAGTTGAAAAGACAATTAACCTGTAGAGATTACAGTTTTTTGGGTGCAAATCTCTCATCTAACAGGAAATTCGACTGAACTTTACCTTCCATAGTCCGGTAAAAGTCCATGATAGTGGCCATATCTTTCTCAAAATCCTGTGGGTAAAGCACCAAACCAAGGCCCGCTTCCTTGGTTTTATAGTTGGCATAGCCGAGTACAATAGGAACCTGGGCCTTCTGAGCGATGTAATAAAATCCAGTTTTCCAATGTTTATTGGGACTGCGTGTGCCTTCAGGAGAAATCATCAGGACAAACTCAGAACGTTCTTTAAACAAATTGGCCATGACGTCGGTATAGCTAATTGTTTTGGATTCTTTGGCAATATTGCGGTCAACACCAACCGCCCCAACCGACTTTAAAAAAAAGCCAAGAGGACCCTTCAACCATTCTTTTTTAATCACAAAATGGGCATTTCGTTTCATAAGGTGGGAGACAGCTAGAGTCGGGATGATATCAAAATTAGAGGTATGAGGGGCGCCGATAAATACGAATGATCGTAAGTCATCCGGAACGTTGTTTTTAAAATTCCAGCCAAAGGCCCTAAAAATCAAAGAGAAAATGAATTTAATCATCTTGGTTACCTATTATAAGTTTTAGTTTTTCGGCTCTCGCCATTTTTTTTACAACACATTCATATTTTGATGCGCTTGATCTGTCCTTGAATTTTTTTGTAAAGACGACTTCCACTGGTATGCTGCCTCTGAAATACTTAGCACCTTTTTTGGAATTGGAGTGCTCTTTAAAGCGCCTTTCAACATCCGTCGTAATGCCAGTATAAAGGTGTCCCTTCTCATTTTGAATGATATAAAC
>JFJP01034013.1_pt1 | contig 59678 bp, 54 predicted proteins | sample 431651 | NCBI WGS metagenome assembly JFJP01 (sample SAMN02602958, study PRJNA72255) | Microbial mat metagenome, whole genome shotgun sequencing project. | biome: fresh water; feature: sink hole; material: water; isolation source: purple microbial (photo- and chemosynthetic) mats found in... | reverse complement strand
ATTTATTGGGTGGCGTGGTCCTTTCCATGCTGCCCAGCGCCCTGATCTTCCTGGCGATTCAGGACAAGGTCATCGAAGGCGTTTCTGCGGGTGCCCTGAAGGGCTAACCGCCCTTTTCGTTACAGCTGCACAGCGTTGAAAAGGAACCCGGTGATCATAATGCCTGCCCCGACCACGCTGGCAAAGACCACCAGCAGCCGCAGCTTGAGCACCCGGCGCAAGATGACGAACTCGGGGAACGAAAGTGCGGTGACGGCCATCATAAACGCCAGCGCCGTCCCCAGCGGAACGCCCTTTTCAAACAGGGCGCTGATGATGGGGATGATTCCTGCCGCATTGGAATACAGCGGAATGCCGAGCAGAGTTGCCAACGGGACCGAGTACCACTGGCCCTTGCCCAGGTATTCGACAAAGAAATCTTCGGGAACGTAGCCGTGGATGAAAGCACCGATGGCGATCGCGACAAGGACGTAAATCCAAACCTTGTACAGAATCTCCGTCGTGTCATTCCAGGCGCCTGAGAACCGCTCTTTCCAGGTGGGCTTCTCTTCGACGAGGGCTTCTGCGTCCTTGCCGAACACAAACCCCTCCACGCTGGACTCCAACTTGAGCCAGCCGATGACAAGGCCGGCAACGATGGCGATCAACAAGCCGGTTCCAATGTAGATGAGGGCGATTTTCCAGCCGAACAGACCTGCCAGCAGCACCAAGGCTACTTCGTTGATCATGGGCGAGGCGATCAAGAACGAAAAGGTCACCCCCAGAGGAATTCCGCCACGCACAAAGCCGATGAACAGCGGGACGGCCGAACAGGAGCAAAAGGGTGTGACAATTCCCAACAGGGCGGCCAGAATATTCCCCACCACCGGCGGCAGCTTGGCAATGATGCGTTTGGTCGTTGCCACGGAGAAAAAGGTTCGCAGCAGTGAAATGGCGAAAACAATCGTCACCAGCAAGGTAAGGATTTTACCCGTGTCGTAAAGGAAAAAGTTCAGAGCCCCGGCCAGCTGGTCGTGAGGCATGTTCCAAGCGGTGTAGACCAGCCAGTCAACGGCGTTTTCCCACATGGCGGCTTATTTGCCTTCCTGAATGAGCTGCTTGATGCGGTCTTTGGTCAGCACCTTGCCGGCGAACTTGACCACGTTGTCGATGGCGATGGCTGGGGTGACCATGACGCCCATGTCACCGATACGGTTGAAGTCGGTGATCTTCTCGATGGCAATGGGCAACCCCAGTTCGGCAACGGCAGCCTTTGTTTCTTTTTCGAGTTGGTTGCACTTGGCACAACCGCTTCCCAGAATCTGAATAGTCATGAGGATCTCCTCTGTTCCCATTATTGACAATGTTTCCATTTATTGCAACCATGAAACCATGGACGACAAAGACAAAGCCAGGTTGGAACTCAGCGCCGAGGTGTTCAAGGCCATCGGCCACCCCATGCGGCTGGCCATGCTGGAACGACTGCAGGCCGAGCCTTGGTGTGTCTGTGAGCTGGCCGCTGACCTGGGTCTCAACAAGTCCATCGCCTCAAAGCACCTCTCACAACTCTACGACGTCGGCCTGTTGGAAGTGGAGAAAAAGGGAACCCAAGTTATCTACACTCTGGCGGCTCCCTGTGTGGTCGAGATGGCCCGGTGCGGCCACCAGGCCGTGGTGCAACAGCGGCTCAAACGGCTTCAGGGCGAACGCGTCACTGTGGAATGACCGCCAGGAAAGCTGCATAGTCCTGGTACAGAGTCGAGTTGAGCAGGATGGTACCGTGGCTCTCGTTGTACCCCCGAAAATGCAGAATGCCATGACTCTCGAGGAAGGCGAGGGTACTCGCCTCGGGGGTGAGTTGGTCCCGGCGCGCGTAAAGGACCTGGATACGGCCTGGGTCGGTGAGGCTGTGCGTGTTTTGGGGAGAGAAAGGCGCATAGGCTCGTGCTAAAAGCTCCCGGGAAAAGCCCCGGTCTTGGAGCAAGCCCAGGGTCGGGGCGAGCTCTGCATGGAACAGAAGTGTCGTCCAGTCAACCACCGGTATCATCAAGGTCATCTGCTCCAAGGACTCACGGGTCGACAGGGTCCACAGCAAAGCGGCCCCAACCGAGCCGCCCCAACCGGAGAAAGAAGTGACCCCTTGGGAGCGGAGATACTCGACTCCCGTACGCAACTCAGCGATGACGCCGGAGAAGGTTCTGAGAGTCTTCACCGTGTTCAAGGTCAGCAGTCCGTCACCCGGGCTCTTTCCCGGGACTGTCCTCTCGAGATGGAAAGGAAGGGTGTAAAACAGAATTGCGTACCCTTGGGCGAGTTCTGTCCGGAAGAAATTCGGGAGAAAAACAAAGGCCAGATCCGAGACTCCATAGCCGGGAACCCAGAGGATGACCTTCTTTCCCTCCAGGCTGCCCTCGTAGTAGAGGTAGAAAACCGCCTCATCTCCCAGCGGAGAAGGAAAGCTGAGACGCGCCTGCTTCAACTGCGGGTAAGCGCCCTCTTTCAAGTTCCAGCGCGTAAGGGGACCTTCGTGAATCTCCGCCGGTTCGACGACCGGTACACCGAAGGGGTCGAAGCCTTCTAGGAATCCGGTCAAATCCTCGGGAGTACCCACCCCGTCGTCAGCCAGCAATTGCTTGTTGATGTCGCGCAGGCCCGACAGGTCGAGGTTCGTCTGGAAGCTGGCACAACCGAACACGGTAAGGAGGCAAGTTGCGATGGCGGACAGCGACAACAACTTCATGGTCGTCCCACCACAGTAACGAATGAAGCGGGAGACTACCAGAGGGAGCCAATTGGCCGTATGATGGTGAAACCATGAATACCACACCCGTTACCGTTGCCGCCTACTACGACCGCAACACCCGGTCTTTTTTGAAGTTCGGTAGAAGCGGCTCGGCCTTGGCCATTCACCGGGGAGTGTGGGCACCCGGCGTAACCAGTGAGGACGAGGCGGCCCGATGGATCAACCAGCGCATCGGGGCTCTGTGCCCACCCTCCCCTCGGCTGGTGGACTTGGGCTGCGGTGTTGGGGGCACCCTCGTCCATCTCGCCGAGCGCTTGCCCGGGTTGAGGGGAACAGGAATGACCATCAGCGGCGACCAGGTCGCTATCGGCAACAGCTTGCTTTCAGCCAAAGGGTTGGCCGACCGAGTCCACTTGGTACAGGCAGATTTCACGGTTCCCTGGGAAGAGAAGCAACCCTGCGACGTTGTGGTGGCCGTCGAGTCCCTGCTGCACGTGCCCGGGCTCGGGGCCGTTCTGGACCATGTCGCGGCGAGACTGGTCCCGGGAGGCAGGCTGGTGGTGTGCGACGACTTTCTCGAGGCAGAGCTGACTTCACGCCACCTTGAGGATTTCCGCCGGTGCTGGCATGCCGGGGGGCTTCGACGGTGGCAGATTTTGGTCGAAGAGGCGGCTCAGCGGGGGCTGGTCCTGACCGACAACACCAACCTGACCCCCTGGTTGAGGCTCAAACGGCCGCAGGACTTGCTGGTGCGCTTGGCTTCTCCGGTGGCCCGATGGTTCTCCCGGCGCAGCCCGGGAGCCCAGAACCTCGTCGGTGGAAATGCGCTCAACGCTCTGCTTCGCTCAGGGGCTCTGACCTACCGCCTGCTGACCTTCACTCGGGGGTAAGGCCGAAAGGACAATTGCCGGCAAGACTTCCAGGCCGGGGTGAGGGAGGGGGCGGTCGCGGGGAATCAAACCGGCATCCAGCCCCCAGGCAGCCATGGCTTCCAGCCGCGCCGGGTTGCGGGCTAACACGTGCACCGGCACGGAAAACGTCGAGTCCTGTTCACTCACCGGAATCAGCGGCTGATGATCACCCACAATGACGACCAGATCGTCAGGACCAGGGTAGCGCTCCAAAAAGCCCTCGAGACACCGGAACACGTATTCGATCGACGCCAGATAGCCTTCTCCGCCGCCGCCCAGGGTCAGAATTCCGCCATCCTGTCGGTACACCGAACCATCTCCCAGGTCTTCCCAGCGTTCCAAATACACCGGAAGCCGTTCGAAGGGTGTATGGCTGCTCACCAGGAGCACCTGGGCAAACACGGGTTTGCCGGCTGCTCGGGCCTCTTCCCCTACCCTGTACAGCAAAAACTGATCGGAAACCCGGCCCAGGCCGCCGATAGCCGGCCCTCGGTACCCCAGCCCGCCGTCGAACAGGTACCGGTCAAACGCGAAGGTCCGCTTCCACGCTTGGTCGGCCTGCAGGGTACCCGGCGCGGCCAGGAGTCTAAAGGCACCCCGTCGGCCAAACTCCTGGGTGAGGTTGGGCTGCGCAGCCTTCACTACCTGATCGTACTGCTCCTGATTGCGGATGCGCTGACCTGTCAGCAAAGTAGCATCGGCCAACCAGGAACGCCCGCCAAAGGTCGGCGAACGTAAAAAACCGCTGCGGGCCGACCACCCGCCAGCCTCTACCGTTTTCTGAAAGCGTTCGTAAACAGGGACCATGGCTTGCCTGTAGTCGGAGCGTGTGAACAACGTGTGCCCGTACGACTCGACCACCAGCAGGTAGACACTACCGGCCACAGGGACCAGCTCTGCAGGCACATTGGGGGCAGCTTCGGCGGCAGGCGGCGGGTTTGCGGGAGGCACCGTGGAGGTCAGCGCCCAGGCATACTGGCACACTGCCGCCACCAGCAGGATGACCACCACCACCGTTCGCCGCCGAGGCGTTGTGGGGAATATCCCGCCAATGGCATCCAATCCCTTCTCGACCAGCCAGCCCGCAGCCAAAACGATACCGGCTACCAATAGGGCGACTACCGCGAGGCCTGGCCCCGAACGGAAGAACCCCGTCTGCAGCAGCATGTCCAGAAGACCAGGCAGTAAAAACAAGTCGGTCGCAGGGTCAAAATGATCACGGTAGAAAAACCGGTAAAACAGCTCGCCGAGGTTCCCCACAACAAGCACCCCGGCAGTAAGCCACACCAGCACCCGCACCGGCAGACGATGCGGCCTCAAGGCAGCCAAACGAAATGCCAGCAACAGCAAAACCTCGGGAACAGGCAAGAGAACAAAGGCCGCAGACATCGAGCCGGGCACCCACGAAACCAGCCGGAAGGCCCCGGTTGCCAGCACGACAGCCAGCCACGCAGCAACAGCGAGGGCCCATCGGTTCATTTCTGCGACGTCCGAAGCCGGGCATAAAGATCTCCCCCACGGTCGCCACCGGCCAGCGATTCCAGGTAGGCGCGCAACGCGGGGCCGTCGAGCCACAAAGGCCAAAGCAAATGCATTGACTCTCCCAACGACACATTGAATTGATAAGGCCCCAGAGCTTCGAGCTTATCGAGGCAGGCCAGTGCCGGGCCAAGTGCACCGGGCACAAATTCAACACTGAGGGCTCGCACCGGTACCGAGAGACCCGCCAGAACCTCTGCCTCAAAGCCTTCCACATCAATTTTGATAAAGGCCGGAATTCCAAAACGGACAAAGGCAGCGTCGAGGGTGGTCACCGGGGCCCATTCCTGCTGGCTCCAGCGGGTAGACTGGAAACCCGGTACGGCGGCAAGATCGGCAATCCAGGTTCCTGAAAACGAAGCCAGCGTCGGGTTGCCAGCCGGCCGGCGCAACAGCAGACGGCCCTCTGAGCTTCCCAGCCCCTCTCCGACGACGGTCACTTGCGGATCCTCGCCGAACCACCTGTCCAAAAGTACCCGGCAAGAACTTTGAGGTTCAAACGCAACCACCCGGCAGCCGAGAGCGCACCATGCCCTCACGCGGTTGCCGACGTGGGCTCCTACATCAAAGGCCAGATCCCCGGGGCTGAGCAGGCTCCGGTAAAAGCGGCGCAACCGTGTCTGCCGAAAGGGCTGATGGTGGTACAGCACCAACGACCGCAGCAGGCCAGGCCAGGCCTGAGGCCCTGTGGCCCGACGAAAGTCAAGGAACCTCAGCACGGTTTCGATGAGGAACGAAGCGGCTAACAAGAGCACCGTAGTGCCGAGCGCAGGCACGAGGGCTGTCACTGGCAAAGGGACTAGCCCCAGCACAACCAGCCACGAGAACCCCAGCACCACCTGCGAAGCCGCAGCCACAATTCTCGAACCCTGTTGAAACCAGGGTGGAAAGCGGAAATTCCAAGGGATCAGGCGAAAGAGCACCCCAAAACCGTAGCGGTACAGACCGATGAGGATTACCCAGCCGGGCACCCCCGGAAAGGACGCCAGGGTCCACGAAGCCAGCAAAAAGCCCGCGCTGTCGGTCTCCGCATCAAGCCATCCACCCAGCAGCCGGGGTGGCGATCCAGCGGCATCACTGCGGCGGGCCAGTTTTCCATCGACCAGATCGGTCAGCCAGGCAACGACGCCCAGAAGGCCCGCCATCCACAGTCCCAATGGCTGCGGACCCGCCAAACCCAGCGCAAAGCTGGCCGTCAGCAGCACCAGGCGCGACAGCGTGACCAGGTTTGCCGCCCTGCCGAGAAACGCCCACGGCGGCAAACCCGATTCTTTTGACAGCAGGTGCGCGCCGGCCAAGACCGAAACGAGGGCCAGCACGCCCGCAACCACGACGGTACCGCTGTTGGCTGGTACCAGAAAAACCAGAAATCCTCCCACAACGGCGGTGGGAACGAGAACCCGCGAATAAACCGGCGAGAAAGCCCCGTGGAAAGTCATTGAGTAAGAATACGCTATTTTCTAGCAGTTCGACAGGCAAGACGGGCTTAGAAATTGCCCCGGGGTCATGCCTTCGTACGCACGGAAGACCTGGATAAAATGCGAAAGATTGCTAAAACCGCAACGAAAACAGGTTTCGGTCACCGACGAACCCTTGGCAAGTTCGATCTTAGCCCGGTCGATCCTCAACCGTTGGAGGTAGTTCCGGTAATTTTCGCCCGTGCACCGCTTGAAGAACCGGCAGAAGTAGGACCGCGACCAGCCCAGATGGTCGGCCACCGCCGCAAGGTCGAGGTCTTTTGCATAAAACTTTTCGGAGAAGGCAATGATCTCCAGCAGGGAACTGTTCCTGCGGGCAGAGTCCCTCCGAGGCGGTTGAGTCGCAGCGGAGGGGGTCCCTCTGGCGCCGTCCAGCACTTGAAACACAGCCAAAACCTGCCCTAACAGGGAAAGCCGGTCGCTTTTCTTGAGGCTGAGAAAGCCCGGAACGACTTCCGCCAAGCGGTCATAGGCAGGATGGACGACGGGCAGGGTGAGGATTGAGGGCTTCCAACCAAGAACCTTTTCGAGCTGAACCATCCGGTCGAGGTTTTCGAGAGAGAGGTGCAGAACGAGAACCTCACGCGGCATTGTTTGCGCCATGCCGGGAATATCGTAGGAGTGAGGCAAAAGCGGCGGTATGACCAAAACCCGCAGGCCCGCGAGGTCTACTTCCCGAGCTCCGACCCGGACAGTTCCCCGACAGTTTTGAAACACGTTGATCTCGAGGGTCCGGTGATAATGGAGGGATACCCGATGAGGCCGGGCAAGGCTCTTCCCGAAGCAGTCGACGGGCCATTGCTCCGTGTAACGTGATTCATCCTCTTTCAGGGGAAGGCTGTTCTGCATAGCCAAAGATTAGAGTAAAAAGGTCAATCCGCCAACAGTATTCGGCCTTTTTACAACGACCAACTCATAGAAAGTTCAATATTCTGTTGGTAAAAGGAGTGCACTGATGCCAACTTTTGAACCCGACTACGAGCACATCCTCCAGGCGGCCTGGAACCAGGAGGCCATACGACTCCCCCTGTACGAGCATGGCTTTGACGTGACTGTCGTTGAGACCATTCTTGGCGAGGAAGTTCAACCGCTTCAACAGGGCAACCTGGCAGACAAAACCGAAGCGATTCGAAGAATTGGCCGGTTTGCCATACGCCATGGGTATGACTGCATTCCTTTTGAGCGGGGTACCGTCGGCATCATCCAGGGCGGCCAGGGAGTTCTGGGGCACGGAACATCACTGATCACCTCGCCGCAGGAGCTTCAAAACTACCCGTGGGACAAAAAAAGGGACGAGTACATCGCCCTTTACCGCGAGGACTTCGAAGCCCTCCGCAGGGGGCTGCCACCCGGAATGAAAGCCGTTGGAGGCATTGGCTACGGTGTGTTCGAGACCTTGCAGGATTTCGTACCTTACCAGGAACTTGCTCTGCTGCAGGTGGACGAGCCCCAAGTCTGGGAACAACTTTGGATCAAGGTCGGCGACCTGTATGCTTCGCTGTGGCAATGGGTTCTCGAAAACTATTCCGACTGCTTTGCCGTATGCCGTTTTGGCGACGACCTGGGCTTTCGCTCCTCTACCCTGCTGAACCCCCAAGACATCCGCACCCACATCCTGCCGCATTACCGAAGGGTGATCGACCAGGTGCACGCCTTGGACAAACCGTTTCTTTTGCATTCTTGCGGCAGGATTTACGACGTTATGGACGACCTGATTGCCCTAGGGATCAACGCCAAGCACTCCAATGAAGATGCCATCGACCCCTTCGATATCTGGGTTACCCGTTACGGCGATAAAATCGGCAACTTTGGCGGAGTGGAAATGAACCTGCTGACCAACGGCACTGTCGCAGAGGTCAAGCACTACGTTCACGATCTGCTGCAGAGGGTTGCTCGCGGCAACGGGGGAATTGCGATTGGCACTGGAAATCAAGTCTCGTCCTACACAAAACCAGAGCTGTTTATCGCCATGACCGAGGCCGTCAGGGAATGGCGAGGAGAGCACTTCTCCGCCTAGGTGCCCTGTTTTCCATCATGAGCACAGATTTTGTGCACAAATCTGAAAATCGGGTGTAGCATTCCGGCGTGACCCTGCTTCCTCAACTCGGCCTTCGAAGCCGCATGACGCTTTTTCTGGGACTCTTTCTCCTCGTCCTCATGGTTGTTGTGACGGTCTTGTCAGCGCAACGAGAAAAGGATCTGCTGACCAGCCAGATCCGGGACGAAGGGGTGGCGCTGGCCCATGCCTACGGCCTTTCGGCCGAAAACGCCTTGATCCTGGACGGCGCCGGTCTGGCACGGGTTGTCGGTGAAGCCAGCCGTATCCCCGAAATTTCGTATGTGATTATCGTTGATACCCAGCGCCGCGTTCTGGCCCATTCCGACCCCAACCACATCGGGGAGCTTCTGGACGACCCGACACTGAGCCTGGCCCTTAACACCTCCATCGGTGCCGTCGATTCGGGCCGTACCCCGTTCCTCTCGTCGACAATTTCAGCGGCAGGCGAGGAAATTCTTGTCGTTGTGGTCCCGCTGGTGATTCTGGACCAAGTGCGGGGCGCCCTGGAGATCGGCTTGGGCACCGACCTGATCCGCCAGGCAGCCGTCGGTACCAGCCAGTCTTCGCTGTTCATCGCCGTCGGAGCGTTCCTGTTCGGTGTCGCCTTTATCGTGGCCTTCAGCCGTTCGGTCACCAGGCCTCTGGAAGGTCTCACCATCGCCGCCGACAAGATCCGGGCTGGCACCTGGGACACCCCCATCGAAGTCCCCGTGGAAGCGGCGTTCAGCAAGCTGGGACAGGCGATGGAGCGGATGCGTCTCGAGGTTTCCTCCAGTTTTCTGCAGCTGCGGGACCGGACTGCGGAAGTGGAAGAACTGCGCCGTTCTTCGGAAAACATCCTGGACAGTCTGACGTCGGGAATTCTGAGCTTGAACCTGGAAGGACGGGTTCAGGGGATGAACAGGAGCGCCCGCCAGATGCTCAGTTTCGAGGCCTCGTTGCCCCTGGGCGGGCTGCTTTCCGAGGTGCTCCAGCCGTGGCCCGACCTCGCCCAGGCCTTTGCGGACGTCGTTCTGGAAGAAGGTTTGGTACGCGAGGTTGTGCTCAACGGTCGGCTCTTGAAGCTGCATACCACCAGTTTGCGCGAAGCAAACCGCACCGTCATCGGACAGCTTCTGGTTTTGGAAGACCTGACGTTTCTGCGTTCGCTGGAAACCCGTATGCGCGATGCCGAGAAGATGGCCGCCATGGGAGAGCTCGCAGCAGGGATGGCGCACGAAGTTCGCAATCCGCTCGGATCGATACGCAATGCGGCCCAGTTTCTCGATGGAAAATGGAACCAAAGCGAACCCCGGGAGCGCTTCACCAAGCTGATCATTGAAGAAGTCGACAGGCTCAATACCCTTGTCAACCGCCTGCTTCAATACACCCGGGCTGAAAAGCCCGGTTTGGAGGCGCACCTGCTCAACGAGAGCGTCGACCAGGCCATGATGCTGGCCGAACTGCGCGTCCCCACCAGCCGCATCTGTCTTGTCCGCGACTTTGCAGACAACCTCGGGCCGGTGATGGCCGACCCGTGGCGGGTGGTGCAGCTTCTTCTCAACCTTTTGTTCAACGCCATCGAATCCATTCCCGAACGGGGGGTGATTACCGTGAGAACCGAGAGTTCAGCCAGTCAAACCCTTGTAACGGTGGAAGATACCGGCATCGGAATGGATGACGAAACGCTGGCCAGGATTGGTGAACCTTTTTTCACCACCAGGGCCACTGGTACCGGCCTCGGGGTCGCCATTGCCAAACAGATTGCCGAAGAACACCAAGCTCAGCTGACCTATGAAAGCAAACCCGGACAAGGGACAAAGGTACGCCTCGCTTTTCCGGCGTGCTAAAGGATAGACCATGAATGCAGCCCTCAGGATTGTTCTTTTCACACTGCTCACTTTGACCACCCTCGGGGCGGCAGCCGACGAAAAGGTGATTGGAGTGTCCCTTTTGACAAAGGGGCATCAGTTTACCAGGGACATTGTCGATGAGTTGACCTTGCGCTGCGCCGAGTATGGGTTCAGCGTCGATATCCAGTATGCCGAATACGATGTCGAAAAGCAGTCCAAAAGCATCAATCAGTTCATCGAACGCAAGTACGATGCTGTCCTGCTGTCGCCGGTGGATTACCTCAAGGTCGATCCCATGATTGTGCGGTTGAATGCGTCGGGAATACCGGTCTTCACCGTCGATATTGCCAACGAGGGACCCAAGGGACAGGTTGTCAGCCACATTGCCAGCAACAATTTTCAGGGAGGAATCGTGGCGGCGGCACTTTTGGCTGAAGCCCTCAAGGGGCAAGGCAAGGTCGTCATCATCAACCACCCCACCGTCACTTCTTGCCGGGAACGCGTCGAAGGCTTCCGCCAGGGCCTTTCCGCCTGGCCCCAGATTCAAATCGTTGCCGACATCCCCTCCTGGGGCCAACGGGCCAGAGCCCAGTCGATTATGGACGATTTTATGCTTATGATGCCCGACATCCGGGGTGTCTTTGCTATCAACGACGATTCTTTGATGGGAGCCCTTCGGTCGATACAGGCCGTCGGCAAGACCAAACAAGTCTTCCTTGTCGGCTTTGATGGAACCCCGGAGGTTAAGGCGGAAATTGATCGCGGCACCGTTTTTGCCGATGTCGTGCAGTACCCCCGGGAATTGGCACGAAAATCTTTGGAGGCGATAGCCACCCACCTTTCGGGAAAATGGAGTCCGCCGAAGATCATTATTCCTGTCGGGACCGTACGCCGATGAGGGGGCGTTTAGTCATCATTGATGACGACCGAGCCTTTCGAGAAGTGCTTGAAGCCGTGCTCCTGGACGAGGACTACGAGGTGCTGGTCGCACCCGACGGCACCGAAGGTCTGCGGCTGGTTGCCGAAAAACACCCCGAACTCGTGCTGCTGGACCTGCGGATGCCCGACATTGAAGGGCTGGAGGTTTTGCGCCGCATCAAGACGTCCACGCCGGAGGTTGCGGTGGTGATGATGACCGCCTTCGGTTCGATCAAGACGGCGGTCGATTCGATCCGTCAGGGCGCCTTTGACTTTTTGACCAAACCCTTTGATCTGGAAGAACTCAAAAACACCATCAGCAACGCCCTGACCCTGAGAAAACTGAGCCAGGAGAATCAGGCCCTGCGAACCATTCTCAAGCAGCAAACGCTGGATTTTCCAGAGATTACGGGGCTGGGTCCCCGGATACAACAGGTCTTCAGTCTGATGAAGAGGGTCAGCCAGCACGATGTGACGGTTCTGCTCACCGGAGAAAGCGGTACGGGCAAAGAACTGGTCGCGCGGGCGCTGCACCGGCAGGGCATAAGGTCCGAAGGTCCCTTTGTTGCGGTCAATTGCGCGGCTCTCTCAGAATCCCTGCTCGAAACCGAGCTGTTCGGCCATGAAAAGGGCTCGTTCACCGGGGCCACCGGAACGCGTCTGGGACGCTTCGAACTGGCGAAAGGCGGAACGCTGTTCCTCGATGAGGTGGGGGATATGAGCGCCCTGATGCAGGCGAAGCTGCTGCGGGTTCTGCAGGAAGGCGAGTTCGAAAGGGTGGGAGGAAACCGCCCCATTGCCACGGACATCCGTCTGGTTGTCGCCACCAACAAGGATCTTCCCTCCGAAGTGGCGGCCCGGCGGTTCCGGGAAGATCTCTACTACCGCCTCAATGTCGTCGCCATCTTCCTTCCTCCCTTACGAGAGCGCCGGGAAGACATTCCCCTGCTTGTCACGCGGTTCCTGGCCGAGTTCGGCCTACGTTATCAACGTCCAGTGGAAACCGTCGCGCCCGAGGCCCTGGCCCGCCTGTGTGCCTACCACTGGCCAGGAAACGTGCGGGAGCTTAAACACTGCATCGAGCAGGCCGTCCTTCTCGGAGACGGACCAGTCTTGATGCCGGAGCACCTTCCTTTCGAACTGGCCGCAGGCGTGTCCCTGTCGGACACGCCCTCAGAAGCTCTGGGGCTGGAAGCGGTGGAAGCTCAGCACATTCTCGGTGTCCTGAAACAGTGCCGCTGGAACCGCAACCAAGCCAGCGAGATGCTGGGCCTTCACAGAAACACCTTGAGAGAGAAAATCCGCCGGTTTGGCCTGGGTCCCGACCTCATGGTCTGAGCCGGCGAAACCATTCAACTTCATGCACATTAATTGTGCTATCTTTACCCATCTGCACTGATACAGTGCAACTTTTTTCTCCATATTCGCCTTTTTCGACCAGAAAAAGGTTGGCACGCTCCTTGCAAAGCAGGTTCAGCGGATTTCGATTCGCCCGCGCGATGAACCCTGAAACCGAAGGAGGAAGGCCTGCAACGCTCTCGGCATCCACGTCGCTGGATGCCTTATGGAAAAACCTCGAATACAAGAAACAAGGAATGAACAATGAAGAAGACTTTTACGATCGCCCTCGCCCTGATTCTGACCCTTACCTTTTCGACCTCTCTTTCAGCCCAGGCTAAAAAGTACACCATTGCCGGCATCGTCTTTCAGGAAGATCAGTTCATGAAGACCATTCTTACCGGAATGCAAGACGCCGCCAAGAAATACAACGTTGACCTGGTCACTGCCAACACAGCCAATCAGCTGACCAAGGAAGTTTCCACCGTCAACACCTACGCTGCCCGCGGTGTCGATGCCATTTGCATCACCACACTCGATGCCAACGCCGGATCGATTCCCGCTCTTCAGGCCGCCTACGACAAGGGCATCAAGATCATCTCGTACAACAACACCCTGGGAGCAGACTTTCCTTCGGCGACGTTCAAGTCCGACGATGCCAATCTGGCTGCCGCAACCGGTCGCGCCGCTGCCGAATACATCAAAACCAAACTGAAGGGCAAGAAGACCATCAAGGTTGCCATAGTGAACTTCCAGCCGTTGCTGCCCGCCCAGAGCGACTCCCGCCAGAATGGATTCTGGAACGAGATCAAGGACCTTCCCGGCGTGACCCTGGTTGCAGAAGCCGCCGCATGGGCCGTCGAAACTTCGACCAAGAAATCAGGCGATATTCTGACTGCCAACCCCGACCTGGACATCTTCTTTGGCTGTAACGACGGAGGCACCAAGGGTGCTGTTCTGGCAACCAAGGCTGCCAACAAAAAGGCTGTCGTTTTCGGCTTCGATGTGGACAAGCAGATGGTGAGCTTCCTTCAGGCCAAGGACAATATTCTGCAGGCCGTCACGGGTCAGGATCCCTACACCATGGGCTACTCCAGCGTGGAAGCCGCTGTCAAAGTTCTGGATGGTCAGAGCGTCGAAAAAATGACGATTGTACCAGGTCAGACTCTGTCGCGCACCGACCCCAAGACCATTGAGGCCGTCGCCAAGACCCTGAAATAACGAGAACCCGTTGAGGATACTTATGGATAACTTTTCCCTGGAAGTTCGCAACCTGACGAAAGAGTATCCGGGTACCCTTGCTCTCGACGACCTTTCCGCCGTGTTGCACGGCGGAAAGGTCTATGCGTTGTTGGGCAAGAACGGTTCCGGAAAGAGCACTCTGGTCAAATGTCTCTCTGGAGCCGTCTTGCCGACCAAGGGCGAGATTCGGCTCAATGGCCTGCCGGTGAGTTTCAAGTCACCCATCGAAGCCTTCGACGCCGGTATCGCCATTGTTTATCAAGAACTGAGCCTGATTTTGGATTTCAGCATTGCAGAAAACATCCTGAACGGACGGTACTGCATGAAGGGTCCACGGAACACCATTATCGACTGGAAGGCGACAAACGAGAAGGCTGCCGAGATCCTGAAGTCGCTGGGCATCGAGATACCGGTGACGACCAAGGTTGCCCAGCTCAGTGTCGGGCAGCGGCAAATGATCGAAATCGCCAAAGCCATGTCTTGCAGTCCCAAAGTCTTGATTCTGGATGAACCAACCTCGGCCTTGGCTCGCCATGAAACCGAGAGCCTTTTCCAGGTCATACAGAGCTCCAAAGCCAAGGGCGTCATCGTCGTCTTTATCACGCATAAGCTTAATGAAGTGCGCCGGGTCGCCGACGAAGTCATTGTCCTTCGGGACGGCAAATACATCGGCACCAAACAAATAGCTGAAGCGACGCCAAAAATCATTGTCGATATGATGTTTGGCGAAACCCAGCTGCTCAAGCGTCCGGCCAACCTGGTTCCTTCCCCTGAAGTCACCCTGGAAGTCCGAAACCTCAGCCAGGGAACCAAACTGACCAATGTCAGCTTTGAACTCCACAAGGGCGAAATCCTAGGCATCGCCGGTATGCTCGGGTCGGGCCGGTCTGAGCTGCTGCGGGCCATTTTCGGCGCCGATCCCATCGATTCGGGTGAAGTCGTTGTAGCTGGCAAGCTGGTCAAACGGCCGGCCATCCCTTCGATGAAAAAGCTTGGTCTGGCCATGACCCCCGAAAACCGCAAGGAAGAAGGCTTGGTGCAGATGCTGAGCATCCGCGACAATCTCTGCTATGCCAGTCTCGATTCGGTTGCTCCCAAGGGTTTGATTTCACGCAAAATGCAGCAGCCCATTGTGGAACGCTGGACCAAGGAACTGCAAATCAAGATCGCAGATGCAGAAAATGCGGTCTCTTCGCTCAGCGGTGGAAACCAGCAGAAGATCGTGGTGGGCAACTGGCTGAACACCAGCCCTTCCATCATGTTCTTTGATGAGCCGACCCGGGGCATTGATGTGCAGGCCAAGCAGCAGATCTTCCAAATTATGTGGGACCTGAGCCGCCGGGGGCTCAGCGTGGTCTTTGTCTCCACCGAGCTGGAAGAACTGTTGGAAGTTTGTCACCGGATTTTGATCATGAAGCACGGCCGTATCGAATCCGAGGCTATTCCAGACACGTTGGACTTGGAAGAGCTTTTTACCAAATGTATGGAGGACTGATCAAATGTCAGTGAAAACCAAGAGCCTGAAACTCCAGGACTTTATGCTCGAAGGGATACTCATCCTGATCGTTCTGTATTTGAGCTTCGCTGCCAAGGGCTTTGCCAGTTGGGACAATCTGCTGAATGTATTGCGCAATGCCTCGACAACGGGAATTATTGCTTTTGGTATGACGCTGGTCATCATTTCGGGGGAAATCGACATCAGTGTCGGTTCCGCCATTGCCTTTTTCGGCTGCGTGGCCGCGGTTTTGGTTCAGAATTTAACAGGGATCGGTTGGCCGATGGTGCCTGTGATGATTGTGGCCGTCGTCACCTGTTTTGTGCTGGCGATTTTGAGCGGAATGTTTACCGGCTGGATCCGCCACCGCTTTTCGGTGCCAACCTTTATCACCACTCTGGCCTGGATGGCCGCACTGCGGGGCGGAGCGAACCTTGTAACGGGTAGTTTTCCGATCAGCCCTTTTCCCGAATGGTTCTTCTTTTTGGGAAGCGGTTACGTCTATGGAATTCCTTTTCAGGCCATTGTGTTTCTGGTCATCTTTGCAGTCGCCTATTTCTTGTCGAAATATACCCGCTTCGGGCGGGCCGTTTATGCCATAGGCGGCAATGCCGAATCGGCACGGCTTTCGGGCATCAACGTCCAGGGCAAGCGCATGGCTATTATGGCCATCACGTCGGCACTGACAGTGGTTGCGGCGTTGATCACCTCAGCCCAGATTCAGGCCGGAAACCCCACTGTGGGGGCGGGTCTCGAATTTACTGTGATTTCAGCGTGCGTGATCGGCGGGGTGAGTTTGATGGGAGGGAAAGGGCGCATCTGGGGTACCTTTATCGGTGTCATGTTCTTGGAGGTTCTGCTCAACGGCATGACCTTGCTGAACATGGATGAGTACTGGCAGTACGTGGCCAAGGCAGGGCTGATTCTCGGTGCCGTCTTGATTTACCAAGTACGGGACAGTCGGCAGGCCCGCGCATGACTTCGCTGGAGCGTTGCCAGGCCGTCCTGGCTCGCCGTCAACCTGACCGGGTACCTGTGATTCCCCAAGCGTTTCTGTTTGCTTGCCGGTATGCAGGGTACTCGATCGGGCAGATCAACCGCAGTGGAAAACTCCTGGCGGAGTCGCATCGGCTCTGCCAGCAGGAGTTCGGTTACGATGGTTGCGTCATCGACGTCGATGACGCCAGTCTCGCCGAAGCCTGCGGTGCCAAAGTGCACTTTCGGGAACAGGAAGTTGCCGCCGTCGATGAGAGCCAGCCGCTGCTGACCGATCTGCGCCAGATCCATGACCTCAAAATCCCTGACCCTTGGAAGGACGGCAGACTGCCGGTTTGGCTCGAGGCGACCCGTACCCTGGTTGATTCCATTGGAGACCACGTCTTTGTTATGGGTCGGGCAGACCAAGGGCCGTTCGACCTGCTTTGCCTTCTCCGGGGAGCCCAGAATATGATGGTGGACCTGCTGACCGAAGACCCCCAAGAGATTGTCCGCGCGCTGGAGTGGTGCACCGAAGCTGTCAGGCGGTTTGCCGCAGCTCAAAAGGAAGCGGGGGCTCATGCCACCTCCATCGGCGACGCCTACGCCAGCCCGAACCTGATATCACCTCAGATGTATCGCGACTTTGCCTTTGAACCGGAACGGAAGCTGGCGTTGGCGGCCCGCGCTTTGGAAATCCCCTTTTCCGTTCATATCTGCGGTGATACAACGGAGATTCTGTCGGACTTGGCAGCCACAGGAGCCGACATCCTCGAGCTGGACTGGAAGGTAGACCTGCAAGCCGCCGCCAAGCTCGTAGCCGGCCGGGCGGTACTGATGGGCAACCTCAATCCTTCGGAGCCCCTAGTCACAGGAACGCCTGAACAGGTGCGCCAGGCCGCCAAAAAAGCGTTGCTTGCTGCCGCGGGCAGCCCCTTCTTTCTCAGCTCCGGCTGCGCTCTCGGTGGCAATACCCCCGCAGAAAATCTGCGGGCGCTTGTGGCGGCCGCACGCGACTTCGGAACTTTCCAGTAAAACTAGGCCAGGCAAGCAGAAAGCAGCGCCGCCTCGTGCGGTTCCGACTCGCTGAGCCCGCTGACTGCGGCCAAAGCGGCCCGACGACCCTGAACAGCCAAAGTCGCCCGCAAGGCCTCGTCTGCGGGCAAGTGGCGGTCGTTTTCGTCGGGAGCCGCAAAACTCAGCGCGGCCCCAGCGGCGCGCGCAATGGCATCGCAGGGCAAGCCGAACCGGTCGGCCAGCAGGCAGGCCCCGATCAGGCGGTCCTCTCGCGCGAGCTTACGGGGCACATCGCGGCCGACCCGGTGCAGGGTGTCGCCCAGCGCCTGGTTGCGGTAGCGAGCCAGCAGGTCCTGGGCGTGTTCGTCGAGTTCGGCGGCGGTAAAGGCATGGGGGTAGGCGGCCAGCAAGGCCGCCGCACTTTGGGCCAGCGCCCTCGACACCCCAGCCACCACCTGCGGCAGCTCCATGACCTGCCACAACCAGACCAGCGTCGGGTCGGCCTGCCAGCCCAGGTACGCCGCAGCCGCATGGCTCATGTTGTGCATAAACAGCTTGCGGTCAACATAGGCCAGCACATCGGCGACGGGTTTCAGACCGGCTAGAGGTGGCAGGGGATTCACAAACCCCTTCCGGTCGACAATCAGCGTATCGTAGGGTTCGGCAAACAGCTGCAACGGGTCTTGCTCCAGCGCCTCGCGGGGCATGAGGGGCACCATTTTGCCGATGCTGGTTTCGATAAGGCCAACAGCCGGGGGTGAACCCTGAGCCACCCCGCCCAGCGCCTGGCGGAAAAGCTCCGCGCCGCCTCGCAGGTTCTCGGCAATGATGACATCGAGCGCTGGTCGGCCCGCCTCACGTCGCAAAGCCAGCCCCTGGGCCAGTACCGGCAACACCGACGCCAGCGCGCGCTGGCCCACCGAGGTGGCAGCGTAGTCGGCGGCAAACACCTCGGCCAGCACGGCGTCTGTATCGCGGCCGTTCACCGCGCGTACGCCCTGCACCGCTCGCACCTCGTCGTGCCGGCCGGTCTGTTTGACCACCACGGGATAGCCGCGCCGCGCATTCAAGCGCTCGACCAGGCTGGCGTCGACATCGACAAACACCACCTCGAAACCGGCTTCAGCAAACAAGCGTCCAATAAAGGAACGCCCGATATTGCCGGCACCAAACTGAACAAAACGGGGCATGCTACGTCCTTTTCCGGTCCTGCCGGTACGCTTTGAGGTAGGGTTCCAGGCGGGCGAGCTTGTCGCCGCGCTGCTTCTCATACTCCACGCCGCCCATGTGGAAGCACGCACCGCCACCACTGACAGCCCCCCAGGCCATGGCTTCCTGCAAGTCAACGGGGTCAGAGTTCCCGGCCGCCAGCTGCTTGGCGACGGACACCAGCACGCCACCGGCAAAATTGTCGCCCGCACCGGTGGTGTCGCCTTTGCGCTCGGGGTGCCGGGCCAGTTCGTCCACGATGGCACGCGAGGCCGGCATCGACCAGCGCCCCCGGGGCGTGAACCGCTGCGAACCAACGGCCACCTCGATGTTCCGCACGCCGTTGGTCACCACCGCAGCCCCTACCCCTTGAGCGATAAAAAACGCCAGTGCTTCGTCTACCGAAGAGGTGCCGCTGAGGCGCAGCGCCTCTTCGTGGTCGGCAATCAGCAGGTCGGTGGCCGCGTAGGAACGGTCGCTGGAACCCAAGGGCCAGCGCGCGCCCGGGTTTTTCCGCTGGTTGCGGAAATCATAGACCGTGTTGACCACGGTCAAGGCACCGTTGGCCTTGGCCCGGGGCAACAGGTCGTCGAGTGCGTCGTGAATGAGGGGCACCAATCCGGTGCCGCCAAACACCACCAGATCGGCCGTCAGAAAATCTTCAGGAAGGTTCTCGGGCCGCAGCAGACCGGCCGTGCCGATGTTGTTCAGAAAGCTGCGTTCACCGCGGCCCCCATCGTAGGAGGGGTCGGAAAGAACGTAGGTGAACGGCGTGACACCCGGCATGGTCACAAAATGACGAGGGGAGACCGGTGTGCGTTCCAACAGCCGCGCCAGCTCGTCGCCTACTCTGTCGTGCCCCAGGGTGCCCGTAAACTGCACGTCAAAAAGGGCGGGGTCGAGCAGCTGGGCGGCGTGGATCAGAGCGACCACGCCCGGACCGCCGATATTGCGCGCGTCGGGCTCGCTGCCCCCGGTGAGCCTGGCGAGAGCGGGCAGGCATGCCTGACCGGAAAAGCGCTCAAAGTCTTCGTTGAACACCAGCTTGCCTGGTTCGAGCCCTCCGTCACCGGGTGAACGCGAGCGGAAAGGCTCCATCAGCGGTGACGAAAAGTCGACCTTGGCGTGGATGATGTCGAGCAGACAACACCCGGTACCGGCCAGGCGGAACTTCGTGCTCATCGACCAGCACCCCATTTTGCATAGTCGGAGACCAGCAAGCGCCAAGGGGCCTCATCTTCCACAAGGTCGGGGAACCGGCCCAGGGGTTCGAGAAAGCGGTTGTCAGAATGGTCGTCGTTCACCTGGCTGACCTCACCGACAAGCACGGTGCTTCCCTCACCGTAAAACCGGTGATACAACCCCGTTTCCAGGCAGATGCTTTCGCCAGGCGACAGGCGCACCAGGCTCCCGGCATCGAGTCGACGCCTGATACCGTCGACGCTGACTTCCACAGGGGTAGTGGCCAGGCTGCCGTCGGGTGCCGAGTTCCAAAGCTGCAGCACCAGCACGCCGCCCCCTCGGTTGATAATGTCTTCTGCCTTGTGAAAATGGTAGTGGCAGGGGGTTTCCTGCCCCACTTCGACAATCATGATTTTTTCGGCATAGGTCTTGTGCCCCTGCCCCGGACGTCCATTCCGTACGGTGAACAGAAACAGCCCGCGCCGGGAAAAATCGCCCGAACCGAAGTCGGTGATGTCCCAACCCAGCTGATGGTTGCGAATCTCGTCGCCCTCGGCTCCGAGATCTTTCCACGCAGAAGGGCCCCACGCCGCCCAGGGCGGCAAGGCAAACTGGTGTTTGTCAAAAAAGGCCTGGCCCCGGCGCAACAGGGCATTGATTTCACTTCGTTTCATAGCAGTTCCATCCTGTCCCTATGCTAACCTAGGTTAGCATAGCCGTCAATCAGGAATTTCAACTCGTCGGAACGACAAGCGTGGTAGGCGCCCCGGCACGCTGCTCCAGGCGGTCGAACAGCAATTCGGCCGCCGCACGACCGAGAGCCTTGTGCGGCTGGACCACCGCAAGCATGCCGCTGTCGTGGAAGGCCGGGTCGGCTCCGAAGCGCGCCATGGGTGGCAGGGGTGCCCCGGCCAACAGGGGCACGAGCACCTCGCGGGTGCGGTAGGCCAGGCCCGCCGTGGTGACAAACCAGGCGTCAGGACGTTCCTGGGGTGGCAGCGCCATCAACCTCGTGACAGCGGCTAAAAGATCACCGGACTGCGGGTTGACCTGGTTCAGCCAAACCTGCAAACACGCCTCGGGGGACAGACCTGCATCGGTGAGCGCTTCGAGGTAACCCGCATGGCGGTCGCGCACGCTCGAGGCATCCAGGTCGAACGACACGGAAGCGACACGACGCGCTCCGCCGGCCAGCAAACGGCTCACAATGCGTCGTGCGGAAACCCGGTCGTCTTGCACCACCGCGTCGGCCGCCCAGCCTGCCGGCACACGGTCAATGGCCACCACAGGCAAACTCGAGCGCCTCAGGGTCTCGGCCAACGGGGGAACCGGACTCGCCGCGCCCCGAAAATCAGCACAAGGGACCACCAGCAAGCCGTCGATGCCGCGATGCAGAAGTGCTTGGACGTTGCGCAATTCCACCGCGCGGTCAAAGCGGCTCGAGGTGAGCATCATCAGGGCATTGTGCTGGCCGAGCACCTCATCAATACCGCGCACCATTTCCGACATGTAGGCCTCGTGCACATCGGGGAACACCAGGCCGATGGAGCCGGTGCGGCGGGTATTGAGCGCCCTGGCGAAGAAATCCGGCCGGAAGTCGAGCTCGGCCGCCCGGTCGAGGATACGCTGCGCCGTCTCGGGGGGAATGCGGCGCTTTTCGGCTTCACCGTTGAGCACAAACGACACCGTGGAACGGGAGAGGCCAAGCTCCTCGGCAAGGCTCTTCATCGTGGTTTTCACGGGCCGCAACGTCAGGGCTTTCCCATCAGCTCGCGCAGGACCTGGTACTTGGGGGCCGGAATACGGTCAAAATCCTGGTCCAGGCTCTCGAGAATACCCCAGCTGCCGTACTGTGCGCTGCGGCCGCCGACAAACGCAAAGTTCATCAGCACCAACGGGTCTTGTACACGGCCGAGGGTTTTCACAAAAGCCAGCCATTCGCGGTACAGCACCGCCATCACCGGGTCGCGCTGGATGGCCAGCAAGGCGGCGGCATAGGTGGGTTCCTGGCCGAAGGGCGTCGGGGTCAGATGCTGGCCGCCTTCGTAGTACACCATAGGCAGACCGAGTTTGGCGGCCAACTGGGTGTGAATCGCCGTCATCCAGGGTTTTTCGTTCACTTCCCAGCCCTTGCGAACCGCATTGGCCACATCGGCGACGGTGGCTTTGGCCCCCAGCGCGTCCAGACTGGCATCAGCGGCTTCACTCAGTCCGAAGTAGTACGCCGGTGCCACCGCGTCAAAACTGCCCGGCCGCAGGTTGAAGGCGATGCGCTGGCTCACGTCGAGCCAGCCCGTCTGCAGCCCGACAACGCGGGTCAGACGCCCGAGGTCCTTGCCGTATTCCTTGGTCCACGTGTCCAAGCAGTCCTGAATGTTGCCGGTGATGTTTTCGGGCCAAGTGACGCCCGGACGACCGTATTTCTTGAGCCACTGGGCCTGACCAAACATCCAGTTCCACAGCTCGTTGCTGTATTCCACGGTGAGCTTGCGGCGGGGGTCGACCTGCGCGTGGAACAAGGCAGCCATGGCGGCGATGTACCCCGGGTCAGCGCGGTGGGGAACGCACACCCATCCGTCGAGCTGCTGCTCGTTCATCAGGCGGATCATCATTTCGTAGGGAACCCCGCGGCCGTCGGCCCAGGTGTAATGGTCCAGGGTGGCACGCTGTTTCCACGAGAACAGTGTTTTGTCGTCCCAGGTCCACGGATCGGGTTGACCCCAGCCGTTGGTAGCACCCCAGTCCATAAAACGCACCGTCGAAAAGAGCCTGAGCTGCTTGAGCCACAACGGGTTGAACGGCTGGGCCTCTGAGGTCGCTTCTGTGCCCGGCATCAACACGCGGACCCGCCGTACCGGATCCGCCAGGTCCGAGGTTTCGATCACCAGTTCCACCGACGCGTTCTGCCCTTCGGCAGGCCTTTGGTAGCGAAAAGTCAGCCGGTTGGGCGACGTGCTGGTCACGTCGAGCACCTGCCCTCCCATCGAAAGCTTTCCCTTACCTTCCCACAAAACCACCCAAGTCCCCTCGGGCCAGGCAGAGGTTTCGCCCCAGATGGTGGCCACGCGCTGGGCATACTTCTGGCTGGCGACTTTCTGCGGTAAATAGGTAGGGTAACCATCGGTACGGTAGGCCAGCTGGGTGGCCATTTCGGTGTTCCAGGGTCCGTCCCACTCGGGATCTTCGGCGTCCTTGGTGTACCACACCCGAGCCGAATGCATCAGGTCGACAAAGGGAAGCTCAGAGCTATAATCCACAACCGAACTGAGATTGGTGCCCAGCACCACCGTCCGGGCCGTGCTCTGCCCTTCTGCCAAACCGGCCGTCAACAAGACCAACAGCAACGCCATTCCCGCTTTCATGGTGTCCCTCCGCGGGGCCAGTGTAGCACGGTCCTGAAGTGTCAGGCAAAATCCTCAAACCTGCTGTCTCGGCAGGCGGGAACTTCGCAGTCTAGATTTTGGCGAGAACGGCAACCTTGCAAGGGACCAAGTGAGTCACCTGTTCAATCTCCAAAGAAATCTGAGTCTGGCCCGGCTGTAGGGCTTCAACTCGATACTGTACGTGTTCCGATTCGATCAGGTCGCCTTTTTCCAGCGAACACTCCTCACGGATGGTCAAGGTCTTCGCATCCTTATCGAAAATCCCCAAAAAGGTGGGATCAAGTTTCACCATCCCCTTGTTGATACGGTCCCATTTGTGTGCCAAACGGGCAAAGTGGCTGTCGATATCAACTTTTTCTTGAACCTGGCCCAACAGTTTCTTCACTTCTCTCATCGCCGAATTCCAGACCAATTTGACACGGCCTAAAAATGGTAGTTTCTTATTTGTCATGGCGTCCTCCCTTCTCATTGTTAAGGTATGGCTATTTTCTAATTAAAACAATGTAGTTTTTCTAATATATACAAAGTCAGACGACAAGGCCTTCGGGCCGCTTCGAGAAGGTTCAGGTCAATCTCTTGACAAAGATAGTTTATCTATTAAACTGTTTATATGCTAAACATAAGATGGGATGCGATTGTGATCGGATCAGGAATCGGAGGCCTCACAGCGGCTTCGATTTTGGCCAAAGTCGGAGGAAAAAAGGTTCTGGTGCTGGAACAGCATGTTCAACCCGGGGGTCTGACACACGTCTTCCGCCGCCAGGGTGCCAGCTGGGACGTGGGCCTGCATTATGTGGGCGAGATGTCCGAGGGTACCATGCCCCGCACCCTTATGGATCTGGTGACCGGCGGTGAAGTCAAATGGCGTCCTATGCCCGACGAGTTCGAGCACTTCTCTCTGCCCGGTTACGATTTGAAGCAACCGTCCAACCCTGCCCTGTGGCAGCGCCGGCTCGAGGAGGCCTTTCCCCACGAAAAGAAGGGCATCCGTCGCTGGTACCGAGAACTGCGCAAAATGCGGGGGTGGGTCCGCCTGGGTTTCATGGCAAACCTCGTGCCCGCGCCGGTCAGCTCAGTGCTCACAGCCCTGGTGAAGGGGGGACGAGGCAAAGCCGCGCGGACAACGCTGTCGGTGCTCGACCAATGTGTGTCCGACCCAGCCTTGCGGAATCTTCTGACCGCCTTCAACGGTGACTACGGGTTGCCCCCCGAGGAGGCAGCCTTCGCCATCCACGCCTTGGTTCAGGGGCACTACACCCACGGAGCATACTTTCCCGAGGGTGGTTCGGGGAGAATAGCCCGCGCCGCCGCCGAGGGCATCGAAGCTCGCGGCGGTCTTGTCCTGACGGGCTGGAAGGCCGTCGAAATCCTGCGCGATACCAAGGGAGCCGCCTGTGGCGTCAGGGCTGTCGATGTCGGCAATGGCACCGGCCGCGAACTGACCTTCGAGAGCGCCATCGTGATTTCGGCCATCGGTGTGAAACCAACGCTCAACCACCTGCTCAAGGGTGCCCTCCCGCCCGAAATGGCGGCCCTTCAACAGCAGGTCAACACCGTACCCCCTGGTTACAGCGCCGTCACCCTCTACCTGAAACTCAAGCGCAGCGCCCAAGAGCTCGGCGTTCACGGTGAGAATTGGTGGGTATACGCCAAAGACCAGCAAAGCTCCTTTGCGGCCCAAGCCAAGGCAGCCTTCGACGGACACCCCGAGCACGTCTATGTGTCCTTTCCTTCCTTGAAAAACGGAGAGGAACGTTTCCACACCGCCGAAATCATTGCCCCAGCACTGTGGAGCCACTTTTCACGCGCGGACGGTTATGAGGCGGCGAAGGTCCGGATTGCGGCAGGGCTGCTGGCGACGGCCGAACGGGCCCTGCCGGGACTGACTGCCTTGGTGGACTATCAGGAGCTGTCCACACCGCTGACCTTGGAACAATACCTTCAGTCGGAGCGGGGCCAATTTTACGGTCTGCCTGCCCGGCCCGAACGCTACGCCATCAGCGGTCTCACACCCAAAACCGCCATCCCCGGCCTCTACCTTGCGGGAACCGATGCCGCCAGCCTGGGAATCACCGGAGCCCTGATGGGAGGCGCCGGCTGTGCGCTGACCCTGCTGGGCTCGCGGGGCATGCCCATGATGCTCGCCGCGTCGAAGGCAAACGGTGTGGCTCCCCGCGCCAGAGCGACCCTGCGGTCGCTGTCTTGGAAAAGCACCGAAGTTGTCGCCGTGAGCTTTGCCGTTGACCGCTCCTGGGAGTTCCGCCCGGGTCAATATGCGCGCCTCGAGGTGGCCCCGCTGGAATGGCGCGACTACTCCCTGGTTGACGTGAGACCGACCGACGGCGGGTGCGAGGCGGAGTTTCTGATTTCGGTGGCAACAGGAGGCGACGGGTCGCAGTGGTTCCGCCGCGCTCAAGTTGGCGACAGCCTGAGGATCGAGGGTCCCATGGGCATTTTTGCTCTGAGCGGAACTTCGCGCCGCAAGGTGTACGTGGGCACCGGCACCGGTCTGGCACCCCTGCTGGCAATGCACCGGCGCGAACCCGGTACCGTGGTGTTTGGTTGCCGGACACCTGCCGACAACCTCGCTGAAAGCGTGGCCGGTGCCGTCGTCTGCACCTCGCGTGCGGCCGGGACTGGTTTCGCGGGCCGTGTCACAGCGTTCCTGGAAACCCTGCCCTTTGATCCGGCGCAAACCGAGTTCTACCTTTGCGGCTCACCGGCCATGGTGACCGATGTCACGGCTCTCCTAAAAAGCCGGGGGTCAACGGCGATTTTCACGGAAACATGGTAAGAGAAAGCATGAATCCGAAAAGCTCCGAACGCCCCTTCCGCGAAACCGAAGTCTACCTTGTGCACAAGCTTGTGATTCAGATTGACCAGTTCGCCCGTGACAGTGTTCTGGCCAACGAAGGCATCACCTATGCCGAGTTCCTCGTGCTGATGGCGGTGGGCGATGTCGCCGTTCCGGTACAGGAAAACCTATGCCGCTACCTTGACCAGAGCAAGTCGCTGATCAGCCAACGCATCACAGCGCTCAAGGTTAAAGGTTTGGTGAGGCAGGAAGAACGGCCCGAAAACCGGCGGCAGACCTTGGTGTATCTCACTGCCACCGGAGGGGAAGTCCTGGCGAGAACGGCGGGGCTGTTATCACAAGCCAGCGAAAGCCTTCTCGAAATCCTGGGGTCAGAGCGGGAAGCCTTCCGCCTGAACTTGAAGGCCCTGGTTGCCGAGATGGAAGAGCCTTGACCTCTCAATGGACCTGCCATATCCTTTCTTTGTGCAAACGGTGTTCCTCTCCCGCCCTCAGTTGGAACGGGAACTCGCCTGGCGGCAGTTCCACTTTATCCTCAAGGCAACGGTGGTGGTCGGCTTGTTCACCTCTGCGACGACGACATTGTTCCAACCGGCCAGGATTTCGTTGTTCAGCAACTTTCTAGCGGGCTTGGCCATCGGTTCCGTGTTGACGTTAGTGTATTTGTCCGCCAATGCGCTGGTCCAGGAGTTGCTCCGCCGCCAGCGTTCGGCGTATTTGACCAGTGTGCTGGCCAACATCGGTTTGCTGCTGTTGTCCACCGTCGTCGTCACCCTCCCCTTTGGATTGCTATTCTTTCCCGAGGATCTCTTTACACCACGCATGATGACCTTTGGCGTTGCCATCGCCAGTTTCTGCGCTATTTTGGTGAGTTTGGTGACCACGCTCTCGCAGTTCAGCGGACGCTCCGTCGTGGCGCAGGTGTACTCAGGACGCTACCGCAGACCCCGCCTCGAGACCCGCGTAGTGTTGTTTGTTGACATCAAAGCTTCGACGACGTTGGCCGAGGACTTGGGTTCTGAGGCGTTTTTTGATGTGGCGAGTGAGTTTCACCACGCCCTCGAGACCTACGCCCGCTACTTCCAGGGTACGATTTACAAGTACATGGGAGACGGAGAAATTCTGGTGTGGCCGCCCGAGCAGGTCGATCAGGCGCTGCGCATGCTGCTCAACTTCAACCGCGAGTTCGACCAGATTAGGCAGCGCATTGCCGCTCGCCACGGCCGAGACGTGGTCTACACCTCAGGCCTCCACCTGGGACCATGTGTTATTGGCGAGATTGGATTTGAGCACAAGGAAATCGGGTACTGGGGCGATACCGTCAACACCACCCAGCGCATTCAGGATGCCTGCAAGCGTTTCGATACCAGCATACTCGTGAGTGAGACCATCCTGCGCGCGCTGCCGGAATCGCTGTCTAAAAGCCTTGTGACCGAGCGACTTGAGAACGTGGCGCTTCGCGGCAAGGAAACACCGATGATGCTCTACCGGTTAGGGACGGGCGAACGCTAGACTCAGAATGACTCCCTGACACACAAAGCGATCGCCAAGGCAGCCAACTTCGGATCGACGTGCCCTGTCTCCCGGTCGATACCCGGCCAGGATGACAGTGCAAACTAACCGCGCTATGTTTGCGCTGTACACATGGAGGGAGAAAATGGATGCGAAACAATTGTTGGCAGGTCAACTCGAGTTCTTTCTTTCGGGAGGCACCCGTTCCCCGGCTTTTCGCCGAGAATCCCTTCTCCGTTTGCGTCGTGTCCTCACGGACAATCAGGAAGCGTTCATCGAAGCCTTGGCCAGCGATCTCGGAAAACCTCGAATGGAGGCTGTCACTGCCGAGTTGGGATTCTGTGTGCAGGAAATCGATACGACAATCCCCCAGTTGGGCCGTGTCTTTCAGAACTCCCGGCGCGGTACGCCCTTCCTTTTGTGGCCCGGCCGAAGTTATGCGACCCGAGAACCCTACGGCCCGACGCTGATCCTGGGTCCGTGGAACTATCCCCTCAACTTGACTTTGGTGCCCGTCATCGGTGCGTTGGCGGCCGGAAACACCGTCGTTCTGAAACCCTCCGAATTGGCACCTCACACTGCGGATGTGCTGGCCAAAACCCTCAACGCCGCCTTCGGGCCACAGGTCCTGCGGGTGGTGACGGGAGGGCCGGACACGGCGAAAGAGTTGCTGGATCTGGACTTCCGTTTCGTCTTCTTCACAGGAAGCTCGGCGGTCGGCAGGAAGATTGCCGCTAGTCTGGCCCCGCGGCTCATTCCCTGCATCCTGGAACTAGGAGGAAAGAATCCTTGTGTCGTCGAGCCCGGGCTTCCCCTCCGGCTCGTCGCGCAGCGCATCGCTTTTGGAAAATTCTACAACGCCGGTCAAACCTGTGTGGCGCCCGACAGCGTGCTGGTCCATAGTAGCCTTTTTGCCGAACTCACCGACGAACTGAAGCGGGTTATCGGGGACTTCTTTGGTGCTGACCCCAGCTCTTCCCCTTCCTTCGGCCGGATCATCAACGACACGCACTTCCAAAGACTCGAAGCACTCCTCAAGGGTTCAGAAATCCTGTCAGGAGGGAACAACAAGCCCGCTGAAAGATACTTCGCACCGACGTTGGTCACGGTCCGTGATCAGTCTTCACCGCTGCTGACTCAAGAAATCTTTGGACCAGTTCTCCCCATCCTTCCCTACAAGGACAAGCACGAGCTTGGCCTTCTCTTGAAGAACTTCCCGTCGCCCCTGGCTCTCTACGCTTTTTCCCTTGACAAGGATTTTTTCCGCCGCCTACGATTGAGTTACCCGGCCGGTTCTTATGTGTTGAACGACGTCTTCACCCATATCTTGAACAGAGAACTCCCTTTTGGTGGAGTGGGCGCCAGCGGAGTCGGAAGCTATCGGGGCCGTGAGGGCTGGAAGGCCTTCACTCGTCCCAGCAGTCTGATGGAACGAAGCCCCCAATGGGAACTCCCCCTGAGGCTTCCTCCGTATCGAGACTCGGTTACGCGGATGATTCAGAAAGGATCCCTCAAATGAAAGTGCTGGTTTCGGGAATGCTGCTCCTGCTCCTCTTGAGCACTTTCCTCTACTCCCAGGACAAGGGAATGATCGATATCCATCATTTCGATACCCAGATTGGGTTCGCTACCGGGTATCTTGGAATTGCCCTGCTTTCTGCTCATGGGGCGGCTCCCGACACTTACAACCTTCGGGTACACTCGATCAGCCACCTGGGTTCCCAGGGTTATGAAAAAGCCTGGATCATGAATGCCGGGTTCATAGGCTTTGGGGGCATGGTCGCTGGTTCTACCATCGCGTACTCGATTCGCACAGGTCAGGATTGGCCACTAAGCCTAGGATTAGGCACCTGGGGCCTGGGAATTCTGGCATCCGGTTTTGCCAGTCTTTCTCCCTTCGTAGAGGGTGTTCCCTACAATCCGACGGAGTCCCAATGGCACTCCCTGTTTGCGACAACGGCTGGCATCGGTATCTCGGCAGCCGCCCTTAATTTGGTTATCACCGATCCGGAGCCCGAGCGAAAGCTGGTTCACGGAACCGCCTTAACGTTTATCTCACTCACGTCGGCAATGACGGGCCTTCAGCCCGAAAACACCGGCCTCTGGCAGCGGCTTCTCTGGGCAGGAAGCCTAGGCTGGCTGAATTGGGCCTTTGCCACGGACCCCCGTTACTCCCGATAACTGACTCGGGCAATCTCGTACAGTTCTTCGGAGATGACATTGAAACCACTAGGGAATGGACTCTTAACCGGGCTTTTCTTGCAACTGGCAATTGGACCTGTGTTTTTCTATATTCTTGGAATTGCCATTGATTCCAATTTCCTCATTAGTTTATTTGGTGTCTTGGCTGTCACCATGGTCGATTACCTCTATATTGGGCTTTCCATCCTGGGCATTGGAAAGCTGCTCGAAACCCAAAAAATTCGGCGAACCCTGGGAATCCTCAGTTCGTTGGTCCTATTGGCCTTTGGAGCACTTGCCTTGAACAGTGCCCTCGTCCTGGAAAACAAGGTGATACTGGGAAGTGATTGGTCACTCGCTAGCGCCTTTATGGGCAGCTTTGCACTGACCTTATCCAGTCCCCTCACCATCGTTTTTTGGAGTGGAATTTTTGCAGCGAAAGCCCTCGAGAAGGGGTACACAAATCAAGAATTATGGATTTTCGGTTCCGGAGCAGGATTGGCGACACTGTTATTCCTCGGTACCGTGACTTATGGCATTTCTCTAACGAAAAGCATGATTCCTCCTGAAGCCATTACCGTGCTGAATGTCATAGTTGGGATCCTTATGATTTGTTATGGAATCCTGGCTCTTGTGAAGACCATCAGGTTTCAAACTCCAAGTTCCCGATCTCCCTGATTGGAAGAATGCGCTAGCATCACCCATGGTCATTTCACTGCTTGCCCACCTCGAGAACCTGAGCCCCCTTAATGCTGCGGAGACAAAGGCACTTCTGGCGGTGTGCCGGGTCTCGACCCATCCTGCAAAGAGGCTCGTTCAGCGCGGGGGTACTCCACCCCCTCGCCCTCGACCAAGCCCGCGAAGCTGACGCAGCCGTTCGCCGGGGTGAGGTTCTCGGGCCGCTGCACGGGGTGCCCATTGTGATTGGAAAAGGCAACACCCCTCCTTTGGCGATGGACATGCAGACCGACAACCCGGTTTTTGGGAGTGATTTGGCTGGATCCCTGCGGATACCCACGGCTTACTGTGGCATCTACGGGCTTAAAACCAGTTTCGGTGCTGTTTCGACGTGTGGCTCTGCCCCGTGAGCTCTTCGACGGAGCCAAGGTCCCCTAAGGCGTTGCGACGCAGAGCTACACAACACTGTTTGCTGTGACGGAGAACCTGGTCGTGACCATGCCCTTGGGGCTGGACTCCTCGGGGTCGGCCCTCGTTTTAGCGACTTCGGGCTCTTGCAGGCAATCGGGCTAAACTTGACACCAGGGGAGCCCGCCCCTATCCTCACCGACAGGAAGGCACCATGATTCGACTGCTAGGCTACCTGTTCCATTACCGGATCCGCGACATGGCCGAACTGATCCGAAACGAAGGCCGGGATCCTTTGGACTGCGAAGCGGACCTAAAAGGAAAGACGGTAGTGCTTTCAGGTTCGACCTCGGGGATCGGACTGGAAACCGCCCGGCTTTTTGCCTCACGGGGGGCCCGGTTGGTCTGCCTCAACCGCGATCCAGCCAAGTCGGCCGAACAGGAACGCGAGCTCGCCCGGGACTACGGCTGCCAAGTACAGACCATCCTGGTCGACTTCTCGTCCCTCGGGCAGGTTCGGGAATGCGCCCGGCAGCTGTTGGCCCTCGAAACCCCGATTGACGTGCTCATTCACAACGCCGGGGTCTTCTACACCAAAAGAACCTTCACCTCCGACGGCATTGAAATGGTTTTCCAGGTCAACCACCTTGGCTCGTTCCTGCTCACCCAGCTCCTGCTGCCTCGACTGGTCAAGGAAAACCGGGCTCGGATCCTCTACGTCAACTCCGAGGGGCACCGGTTTGCCCTGGCCGGGGTCCACACCCGCGACCTGCGCTGGCATTGGCACCGCTACACGGGACTAAAAAGCTATGGAGCGGCCAAGACGGCCCAGCTGCTCACCATGCTTGCCTTCCAGGACCAGTTCGCCGGCACCGGGGTGACGATCAACGCCATGCACCCGGGGAACGTCACCACCAACATTGGGAACAACAACGGGAAGCTCTACCGCGATATGAAAAAGAAACTGGTCCTCTCTTCGGCCAAGGATCCTCGGATCTCCGCCCAGGCCCTCCTGTACCTGGCTGCCGACCCGTCGCTGGCCACCGTCTCGGGACAGTTCTTCAACCTGACGACCCAGGAGCGTCCGGCCCCCCACGCCCGGGACCGTGGCGCCGTAGCCGCCGTCTGGAACAAGAGTATGGAACTCTGCGGCCTGCCATGACCCCCCGTCAAAAGCGCGTGATTATCGTCGGGGCGGGTATGGCGGGGCTGACCGCCGGGGTTTACCTTTTGCGCGCCGGTCTGGAAGTCCTGATCCTCGAGCAATCCCCGGGCGTGGGGGGCCTGGTGCAATCCTTCAACCGAGAAGGCTTTGTCTTTGATACTGGGCCCCGGGCCATCGGCAACGCCGGAATCCTCAAGCCCCTTCTGGAAGACCTGGGCATCGAGTTGCCGATGGTGAAGGGGTTGGTATCGACGGGCATCAAGGATCAAATCGTCCACTACGACACACCTGCAGGGGTTGAAGACTTTATCGCCTCTCTGCACAAGCTCTTTCCAGAGGAAGGCCGGGCGATCGGCAAGATCTCCCGCCGAATCCGCTCTTGGTCGCGGGTATCGCAAACCCTTAACCAGGTACCTAATCCCTTTTTCCGGAATGTCTTCGCAGACCCGGGGTTCTTTCTCACCCGGTTCCTCCCCCTGATGCCCCGCTTTCTGGCGGGCGTCGTGCGGATGGCTTTGAGCCACCGGTCCATTGAGGCCGATCTGGCTGCTTTTTCGAGGAACCAAGCCCTGAACGACCTGGTCAGCCAGCATTACTTCAAAGGAACTCCGGCACCCTTCGCCTTCGGGTATTTTGAAAACTTTCAAGACTACCTCTACCCCCTAGGAGGAACGGGACAACTGCCCCGGGCTTTGGCTGAGCGGGTCACAGCGACAGGTGGCCAAATCCGCACCGGCATCGAGGTCGTCCAGGTTGATCCGGCGGCCAAGACCCTGCGCGATCAGCACGGGGCCACCTACCCTTACGATGCTTTGCTGTGGGCGGCCGACCTGAAAAGCCTCTATCGCCGCCTCAATCCCCAGGGATTAGCTCCGGGCCCGGGGCGAAGGCTGGCCCGGAGGCGGGAAGCTCTTTTGCCGCTGAAGGTGGGCGAATCGGTGTTCACCCTCTTCCTGGGCGTCGACCAGCCCCCCGAAGCCTTCGCTGCCCTTTCCCGGGGGCACTTGATCTACACCCCTCGAACCAAAGGTCTAGGAGAGCTTCACCGGGGAACCCTGGAGAGCCTCAAGGCCGGCTTCGACAAGTTGAGCCAACAGGAGATCCTGGCCTGGGTCGGGGACTTCTGTCGGTACAACTCCTACGAAATCTCTCTTCCGGTGCTCAAGGACCCCCGTCTGGCTCCCTCGGGCCGGACGGGCCTGGTGGTTAGTCTGCTCATCGACGGCGAGCTCTTCGAACAGGTCGATCAGGCGGGTTGGTCGGCTCTCTTCCGTCAGGCTCTGACCGACGCCATGCTTGATACCCTGGAGTCGAGCCTGTACCCGGACCTGCGGTCGCGCTTGCTGTTCGCCGACAGCGCCACTCCCCTAACCCTGTCACGCCGGTTCGGGACCAGCCAAGGGGCCATCACAGGATGGAGCTTGGAGCACCCCATCCCCGTGCCTCGGCAGCTGACCAGCCTTCACCATGCCCCCCGAACAGATGTGAAGGGAATTTACCAGGCCGGCCAGTGGACCTACAGCCCGGCCGGGGTTCCCATTGCCCTGCTAACCGGACGAGTGGCGGCCGAGGCTATCCGAAGAGCACTTTGAGAAGCAGGATCACGATGAGGGTGTAGGTCACTGCCGACGAGATCAACATCCCCCGGAACAGGGGCTTCTTGATGTCGTCCCCGCTCATGGTTTTGAATCCCGTGCGACCAAGAAACTCGCCAGCCAGATGCAAGAGGCCATCACGATCGCTGACAGCGCCAGCCACCAGATCCTGCTTGATGATGAAGTGCTGGCTGTAGGGGAAGACGGCCGCCGACACAGGCTGTGCCGGGTCGAAGAACCCTGGCAGGTACGTGTTTCCGGTAATCACCACGTTTTGAAGGGGGACTTCCTGGGCCTTCTGCATCAGGACGGGATCGAAAATGAGACTGAAGGGCTGGGATGAGGACACCCTGAGATCTCCACCGTAATCGATCGAAAGGTTGCCCTCGACCCAAAGCTCGGCGTTCAAATCCCTCCAAGGGGCGGGCTCCAGCCTGGCCGTGAAACTCAGCCGTCGGTCGGGGGACTTTCCCACAAAGTCAACTAGAAGTTCCCCATAGGGCGTCGTGGTGAACACAGCCGGATCGGCAGTGTACCCGCCGAAACCGTTTTTGGGCTCGTAGTTGTTGGTATTGGTTTCGTAGTCGACGATGATCCACGAGACCATACCAGTACCTTTGTTCCGGGCGATGAGGTAGAACTCTATCCGGTTTCCGATGAAGGCTGAGGTCCTCACCGAAAAGGCCCCGGCAATGACCAGGGGACAGGGCGTCTCCCCAGCAAAAAGGCTGGTGTCGACCAGCTCGTACCCAGGAGGCAGGGCCGCCTGGGCCTTGTCCGGGTCGGTGATCCTATAGGCCAGAAAGAAACAGTAGGGATCGACGATGAAGCCCATGTAGGGGATGGTCAGGCTGCCCTTGCGCATGATCTTGTCTTGGATCTTCAGGGGGAGAAAGCGGTTGAAGTCCCCCAGGAAGCTGATGGTAGTGACGTCCTGAGGCTTCACCAGTGCTTCGGTCCTAGCGATGAAGTTCCTGTTTTCGTCCTGGTCCATGATGCCCCCGTGTCAGCGTGTCAGAAGTAAGGTGAACAAGATGATACTCAGAACCGGGAAGAAAGTAATCCCAATAAAGAAGACCTTCCGGAGGCTTTTTGTCGAGAAGGGAGTCAAACGACCCATCCCCGCGATGCGCCCGTAGGCCTCAACCATGTCGTCGGGGTCTTTGACCGCCGTCCGGCAGCCGGGGCTGTCGGCGATGTAATGCTGGGCAAAGGGAAAACAAGCGGATTTGACCACCTCGGCACCAGCCAGACCGGGGAACAACGTGTTCACTTCCACCACGATGTCCGCGGGGGGAACATCCAGGGCACTCTCGACCTCGGCGGGGTCAAAGATCACCGCGAAGGGGTCCTCCCGGCCACCGGCCAGAGCTTTACTGTGGGCAATGGAGGTGTTCCCCATAACCCAGAGGGTCTCGTCGGGCTTCCGGGTCACAGCCCGCTTGAGGTCTGCCGTCAGCTTCAAGCGCCGGCCCGTCCCGGCCTCTTCGATGTCGAGGTAGACCTTGCCCTTCGAGTTGGTGGTGAACAGGGCAGAAGTGCAGTTTGGGTCTGCCACTCCCTTGGACGGTACAGCAATCAGGGTGTCGCTCAAGATGTCGATGAAGATCCAGGAAAGCAACCCTGTCTTTTTGTCGCGGGCGACCAGGTAGGATTCGTGGCGGGTTCCCCAAAAGGCGCTCGCCCGGGCGTGAAAGACCCCCATCCCCAGGTAGTAATCCGGTTCATCCCCTTCGAACATGCGGGCCTGGCTCAGTTCGTAGCGTTCGGGCAGATAGGAACGGGCCTTTTCAAGGTCTTGGATCTTGAAGAACAGGAACAGGCTGTAGGGCTCGATCACGAAGCCCATGTAGGGAGTCTTGCGGGAGGTGCGGGCCAACAGGGCCTTGAACCACGAAGCCGGTAACATCCGTTTGAAATTCTGAAAGAAGTAGAGCTGGCTGACTTCGGCCGGTTCGATGAGGGCTTCGACGGTCCGGATGAAGGGCTCGTCATCAATAATCTTTTTGGGCATGGTGCCCTCCTTTAGCCGAACAGCCGGAACAGGATAAGCCGGTATAGGCGGCCCCAGCCGGGAATATGGTCAAAAATATCGCCCCACAGATCGTAGTAGTCCCGCTGCTCGGCGATCTTGCCACCGGGTTCCAGGACCACCCGGCTTGTGCCGCAGATCGCCGACTCGGGAAGATTGTTGAAGCGGAGGGTGAGCGTCCATTCGAGAAAAAAGACATTGTCGGTCTGGGCAACGTGGTGGACCGTCATCTTCAGGTGGCCCGAGCGCCGGGACAACCGCTCGGTCATGGCGGTGAACTTCCCAATTCCCCGGATCCCCTGGACGGTATCTCGAAAGCGGATCTGGGGATGATAGTAGGGCAACAGGCGCGACCAGTCGGGCCGACCGTCGGAGCCGTAGAGATCCACCCAAAGGTCCCTCAACTGTTCTTTGCTGGTGACCACGGCGTTCATGGTGTGATTGTAGCTCTGCTCCCAGGAGTGGACAAGAGGGGTGGGCTAGGGAATCAGGCTGACGCGTTGCTACTTCTCCGCCGGCAAGACTTTCTGCATTATACTTCGCGCGGGGGGACAATATGAAATGGATCACTCGCAAGAACGTCAAAGTGGACAGAGTGGCCTGCCCTTGGCTCATCCGCCGCTTCATCGATACCAAGGCCGAGTTTCTGTTCGTTGAGGCCGATCAAGTGATGCCACAAGCTGCCGCTGAAAATGCCACACCCTACGACGTGCCCGAGGTCGAATTGGGCCATCATGGACTAGAGTGTTCCTTCGACGCCATGGTAAAGAAGTTCAACCTGGGTGCCGATCCGGCGATGGTCTTGCTCGCCAAGATCGTGAACGGGGCCGACACCGACAACGCCTTGTGGAACCAACCGGAAAGTGCCGGACTCAATGCGGTTGCCGAAGGCTTTCGCCACCTGGGATACCGGGACGACCACGAACAGATTGCGGCCGAGGCTGTTGTTTACGATGCCCTCTACGCCTACTGCCAGGAAATGATCCGGCGAGGGAAGCACGACGGTGCCTTCCGCTGAACGAAGCGTCTTCCTCCTCTTTCTGACCCGAATTCTGCGCCTCTTCGCGTTCGGGCTGATCTCGGTGTTCCTGGTTCTGTACCTCACCAGCCTCGGTTTCAGCGCCGGTGAGGTGGGTTTGCTGTTGAGCCTCACCTTGATCGGCGACACGTTGATTTCTCTCTGGATCACCGTGAACACCGATCGTATCGGTCGGCGGAGAATGCTCATCCTGGGCGCCCTTTTGATGGCCGGTGCCGGGGTGGTCTTTGCTCTCACCGACAACTACTGGCTTCTGCTGGTGGCTGCGGCCATCGGGGTCATCAGCCCCAGCGGCAATGAAGTCGGCCCCTTTCTGGCCATTGAACAGGCCAGCGTTTCCCAGCTGGTGCACGAAGAGAATCGGACAAGCCGCCGGGGCCTTGGTTTCCGGATTTCTCTTGCCCCTGACCAGCTACCAGTGGCTTATCGGACTTTACGCTGGCATTGGCGCCTTGCTAGCCCTCCTCTTCCTGGCCCTGGGCCGTGAAGTCGAGACCACTTCCATCCCGGTACAGTCTCGGTTCGGTCTGCACCAATCGCGGAAGATCGTCTGGAAACTGTCGGCCTTGTTCTCGCTGGACTCTTTTGCCGGGGGCTTTGTGATGCAGAGCCTTCTGGCCTGGTGGCTTCATGTCCGCTTCGGGGCCGATGTGGTCGTACTGGGTTCGCTGTTCTTTGCCGCCAACATTTTGGCAGGGCTTTCGGCTCTTTCGGCGGCCTGGCTTGCCAAGCGGATCGGCCTGATCCGCACCATGGTCTTCACGCACATCCCGTCGAATATTCTGCTGATCCTGGTACCGTTTATGCCCGATCTGTTCTGGGCGTCGGGACTGCTGCTGGTACGCTTCAGCATCAGCCAGATGGACGTGCCCACCCGACAAGCCTACACCATGGCGGTGGTTGCCCCCGATGAACGCTCGGCAGCCGCCGGCTGGACGGGGATTGCCAGAACAACCGGAAGCGCGATTTCGCCGGTGTTGTGCGGCCTCATTGTCGCGGTGCCGGGAATGCTGGCGGCTCCCTTGGTCCTGGCGGGAGGCTTGAAGATTGTCTACGACCTGTTGCTCTACCGTTCGTTCCAAGAAAAATGAAGCAAATTGACAACCGTAGCCGAAGTGACTACACTTTCAGCTCAAGAGGATGAACATGCGGCAAGTTTCTTTACGCGAATTCCGAACCCGTGGTGCCAAGGCGCTGACTTCTGTTCCCAGGGACGAGACAATCCTCCTTTCTGGCCAAAATGGACCGGCCTACTTTTTGGTGCCAGTGGTGGGAGATCTCGCCCTTGAGGACCAGGACTTGCGTCGCACTCTGGCCAAAGCCAGCCTTCGCGAGAGTTGGCGGCTTGCCCGTGAAGCTGGTCTGGATACCCTGACGGACGAACAGATCAACCTGGAAATCCAACTTGCCCGAAGCGGCCTTCGGAACACTTCTGCTTCATGAGACTGGTGGTTCTTGATACCAATGTTTTGGTCTCGGCCGGAATCAATCCTCACGGTCCGCCGGGAAAAATCGTCATGGATTGGGTTTTGGAAGGCTTGGTCCAGCCGGTCTTGTGTCCCTCGGTGGCCGCGGAATATCGTCAGGTTTTCGGCCGGTCCAAGTTTCAGGCGCACGGGTTTCCACCTTACTGGCTGGAGTATTTTATCGAGAACAGTCTTATGCTGAACGAACCGGGACCTTGGCCCCTGAAGGGTCCCGACCCCGATGACCTGCGCTTTCTCGCTCTGGCCCAGAGTGCCGGCGCTTGGCTGGTCACGGGCAATCTAGTCCATTATCCGGCCGGAATTCGGCAAGGCGTCACCGTAGTGCACCCGGTACAGTATCTTTCAAGTAACATAGGAGAACAGTCATGAAAACATTTTCAAAACAGCTCATCACTTTCCTGTTGTTTTTTGCTCTGACCCCGCTGTGCCTCCTTGGTGCCCTTGAGACAAAACCATGGACCATCATGGTTTACATGCTGGGAGACAACGACCTGGAAGAGTCGGCAGTAGACGATCTCAACGAAATGCTCAGCGCCGGTACCGGGAAAAACGTCAACCTCGTCATACTCGCCGACCGTGGGTCCAATTATTCCCAAGCCAACGTGGGAGGGATAAAGTCCTGGAAAACCCCCAAACTTCTTACCCCCGGCAGTACCACAAAATACAAGGAATTAGCCGACTGGGGTAAGGCCAATATGGGTGATCCCGCCACCCTCACCCGCTTCATCAAAGAGTCGACAGCCCAATTTCCCGCCGAACACTACGGCTTGTTTTTCTGGGACCATGGGGGCGGCTGGTCGGGCTTCGGCGTCGACGAATCCGCGGACTCGGGACTGTCCCTTGAGGTTATCAGCAAGGGAGTGAGTGGAGGCTTGAGCGCCGCAAAACTAAGTGCCTTGGATATTATCGGTTTTGATGCCTGCCTGATGGCCTCCTATGAAGCCATGGCCAAGCTGCAGAAATTTGCCACCTGGTACTTGGCCAGCGAGGAGTTGGAACCAGGCCACGGCTGGGATTGGCGAAGCCTTTCCGCGCTTGAAAAGAACCCGTCCAGTGACGGAGCTGCCCTCGGCAATGCTATCCTCAAGGGGTACATGGCTCATGCAGCGGCTCAAGGGGACCAAGACGAAGTCACACTCAGCCTCGTCGATTTATCCAATTTCGGAATCCTTGAAAAAGCCGTCGGGGCCTTTACCGATGGTGCCAAAAAGGAAATTGTGAACTTTGCGCCAGCCCTCGGCCGCAGCGCCGGAAGTACCCTGGCGTATGGCAAGGCAGGCAAGCCCGAGGAAGACACCAACATGCTCGACCTCGGCGCCTTTGTCAAAGCTGCCGCCGTTGAAAATCCCAAGCTCGGTCCCCAGCGGGACGCCGTAATTGCCGCCCTGGGTAAAGTCGTTGTTGCCAAAGATGCCGGGAAACCTTTGAAGAACTCGTCGGGTATTTCGATCTACTTTCCCAACCGCAAGAAATTCTATGACGCCGGCTACGATACGGCGGGCCCCTCTCTGTGGCGTGATTTCCTCGCCTCCTATTATGGCACCGGGACACCACCCAGCACTAAGCCCGCAGCCAATGCCAAGCCAATAGGCCCGGTTTTTTTGGTCGACGAAAACTTAGGCGAGTCCGATGTTCAAGGTGATACGATTACCCTCAGCGCCAGCCTCAACGTGGCGAGTGCCAAAAACGTTGTCGACAGCCTGTTTTCTTATGGGATTGTGTCCGACGATTCCACCGTTTTCTTAGGCGATTCCCCCGCCTCTATCGACATCGATTCGGGTCTCGTGGAAGGTTCCTGGGACGGGCAGGTTCTGCAGTTGCGCCAAGGAAAACTTGAGACCTACGGCTACTTGAGCCTGTCGAGCACCGAAGAAGGAGACAATCTTTACTCCATTCCCTTCGCCTACTTCAAAACTGGGAAAATCAACCCCGACACCTACGATTATGTGTATATGGACATAACCTTTTCCGACGAGGGTGAGGTCCTTTCCTCGGCACTGTACAAAGAAAGCGACAACGGCATGTTGGCGGAACTCAAACCGGTCAAAGGTTCGTGAGGGTACCAGCACCATGCAGATGACCGAAGACTGGGGGTTCGACGGCCGAACCTGGGAAGACATTGAACTCGATTATCACCCCCTCGAAGCTGGTACCGAGATATACCTGGAACTCAGTGTCTACGACCTTTCTGACAACGACGATTGGGTCTACTGGCAGGGGACGCTATAGGCCTGCAGCGACCAGCTTCGCCTCTCCTCACAGCTCATATCTCTTCCCGGCTTCCGTCATAAACGAATGGATGTCCTGGCCCACCGTCACCCGGCAGTCACCGCCGCGGTGGCTGAGAATGCTCGCCTTGGTCAAAAGGCCGTTCTTCCAGGCGAGGTCGATTTCAAACCCGCCGTAGACGCGAAGACCGTGGGCCTGCCCCTCAGGCCAGCGCGGGGGCAAGGCCGGAAGCAGCCGGATTCCGTCCTGGTCGCATTGAACCAGCATCTCCGCAATCGCTGAAACGCCTCCCAAGAGCGCATCGATCTGGAACAGCCGCGACTCGATCATAAGGGAGGACAGACCGCTTTCCCGCCAGTCGTTGTGGGTGGTGAAGTAGTTCCTGAGCATGCCGCAGCGGATGATATCGTCGACGCTCGCCAGCGACTTCTCACCTTCGCCCGAACGGGAGAAACAGCAGGCGTACCACGCATGCGACCACGTGGCGGCGCTTCCAAAGCCGTTTTCGCGTCGTCGTTCGATGGCTTTCAGGGCGGCAGCGTGGAGTTCGGGTGTGTGACGGGGGGAAAACTCGCGGCCCGGAAACAGACCGTAAATGTGGGAGATATGCCGGTGCCCCGGATCACCCTGGGCGCTGGCCTCAAGCCACTCGGCCAAGGTTCCGTTCTTGGAGATTGGGTAGTCCACAAGATTTTCAATGATCTCGCGCCAAAGCGCCTTATCGGGATGTCCCGCCCGAAGGTGGTCGTCCGCTTCCAGCAGATGCGTCATAAGCTCGCGAACCAGCGAGATATCCATGGTGGCGGTGTTGACCAGCCAGGACCCTTGCGCCGTGGTGTTTTCGGGTGATGCCGAGGGACAGCTGAAATACCGGCCCTTCTCGTCCTTCTGAAGAAAGTCCTTGTAGAAGTCCGCGCAGAGGAGCATATAGGGGAAAGCCCGCGTTCTGAGGAACGCATCGTCCCCCGAGTACTTCCAATAATCAAAGAAATGCTGGGCCAGCCAGGTCGCTCCGCCGGACCAGAGAACTTGAAACGAACAGTAGCCTTTGCTGGGTGACAGTTTGAAGTCTGAGTACTGCGGCAGGTAGATGCCGCTGGCGCCGAAGATGTCGCTGGCGTGGCGCTTCATGGTGGGAAGGTTGGACCACAGCCAATCGAACACGGGGGTCAGACACTCAAACAGGTTGCACGACAACGCCGACCAGTAATGCATCTGCATGTTCATGTCGGTGGTATACGAGCTTTCCCACATGGGGTCGATCTTGTTATTCCACAAACCCTGAATGTTCATAGGCCAGGACCCCGGTCGGGAACTGCTCAGCATGAGGTAGCGTCCCATGTGGAACAGCTGCTCGTGGACGAAGTTGCTGACCTGCCGACCTGACGTCGCTTCGTCGTAAACCTGCTCGCTGGTCCCGTCGAAGTCAGAGGCAAGTTGCAGCCGACAGCGGTCAAACAGGTTTCGATGGGATGCCACGTGCTGCGCTTTGGCGGCCTCGTACGAGAGCGCGCGGGCGCCCTTGAGGGTGTCGTGGCAAGATTCCAACGGGTCCAGGGCCGCCAGCGAAGTACTCAGAGCGATACGAAGAATGACTTCACCAACGGCCTTGACCGACAAACTGCCGTTCTCCCAGGCAACCTGAGTGTTCTGTCCTTCAACATCAACCACTGCCGCGAACGAAACTCCCTCAACGAAGCGTCCTGTGAGGACCATTTGGCCATGGACCAAGGTCGTTGAGCACTCACACTCCGGATCCGCAACTCGGCTCAGTTCCAGCCGGTACTGGCGAACCTCAGAACCCGTGCCGGCGAGTCGGACAAAGATCAGGTTCAGTTCATGACTGGCAAAGAACTCGTACTCATGGCTGACGTTGCCCTGGGTGAAACGACAACTTGCAATCGCCGTCGCCATATCCAGGGTAGAACGAAAGTCCTGGGTCTCGCTGGTTGACTCGGCCTCCACAGAGAGGTCACAGAACACCTGGTAGGCATTGATGGCGTCCGGCTGATCCTGGATGGCTGCGTGGAAGAAGGATTCCACCTCCTTTCCCCGCCCCTCCAGGATCATCCGCCTTACCTCAGGAATGAGAGAATGCGTAACCAGCCGCTTCGAAACGCTGTTCCGCCAAAGGCGATCGTGGTTCAGCGTGAAGACCTGCCGGTTTGGCGGCCCCCAATGAACGGCACCCAAGGTGCCATTGCCGATGGGGATACCCTCGAGCCATTCGGATGCAGGCGTGTCAAAGTAAAGCTCAGTGCTCTTCATGGATATCCTCAATCGGTTGGAGTTCGGTTGTTTGTTCGTTACTTCAGTTTGACCTGGTTGGCGGCATATTTCGCCTTCCAGACCTTCTCGACTTTATCGATGCCGGCATCCTTAACGCTCTTCTGAAGGGCGTTGATGATTTTTTCCGCTTCGGCAGGGCTCTTCTGCAAAATGGCCTTGGTGGTTTCGGAATTCGCTAGGGTCCGGATTTTCTGGAACATCGCCAGTTCGGGCGTCCCGGCGTCAACATCGATGTTGGCATAGAGCACACCGTCCCACACCCATTCCTTGGTCATGGCGTCGAGTTGGCCCCGGTCGCCAAGGAATGTCGTCTGCGCCTCGATGTCCTGCGCCAGCAGGGGGTTGTTCCAGAACACACCGTACTTCGCTTGGTACTTCTCGTTCCCTCCCAGCTTCTCGGATTCCGCCTTCACGGCCTCGGCATTCGGCTTGAGCACGTTTGTCCCCGGCACCTTGGTGAAGAATTTGCCTTCCATCTCGGTGAACTTGCCGGCCGGATCGTAGCCCGTCCACAGAATGAACTGACCGCGCGCGCTGAGGCACCAGTTCAGGTACCGGAGCACGGCATCCAGATTCTTGGTCTTGGCGCTGACCCCCAGGTGCCAGGCTGCCGACGGAGCCGTATCCCAGTTCTTGTAAGTGCCCTTGAACGAGGCATCGACAGGCGGCCGCATGCCCCACCAGGCGTTCTTTTCCTTCGAGATCTGCCGGTTGCTCGAGTCGCCATCCTTGCCTGTGCCGTAGAAGTCCATGCCCCAATAACTGTCGAGTGTGAAGGCCACCCGGTTGGAGACCACTTTCGCCATGAACTGTTCGTTCGACTGGATGAACGCTTCTCGGTCGATGTAGCCCGCGTTGAACCAGCGGTTGAGCAGGAGCACGGTCTTTTTGAACGCCTCGGTTCCCACGAAACTCACAGGCCCGTCTTTGGTATAGGCAATGAGCCCGTTACCGGAAAGCGCCACGACGGGAACCCCGTACCCTGCTGACACATTGGCCGGCAGGTTCGACCCGACGAGGCCATTCTGGCCACCGAAGCTGAGGGGAATGATTGACTCACCTTGGGGCGACTTGAGCGCCTTAACGCTCGCGAGGGCCTTCTCAAAGTCGGCCCAAGTATCGACCTTGGGTTTGCCCAGCTGGTCGTAGTAGGTCTGGTTGTACATCAGGGCCCGGTAGCCGCGCGTCACCTCGGTGGCAAAGATCGACGGCAGGCCGTACAATTTTCCATCCGACTCTCGCAGCAGTTTGACCATGGTCGGGGGGACGGTCTCTGACAGATTGGTGAGCTTCGACAGGTAGGGAGTCAGGTCCAGCAGGGCTCCGGACTGCACCAGGCGGCTCCAGCGGATCTGGTCAGGTTCCGTGATAAGGTCAGGCAGGTCATCGCCTGCCGCCAGCATCAGGTTCAGCTTTTCACCCTTGTCTTCGCTGGGGTTTGACGCAGCGACGTTCACATTCGTCTCGGACAGAACAAACGATGTGACCACGCTGTCCTTGGACTGCGCAACGGGCTTGTACCAGGTACCGTCGACAAACCATTTGATCGTTGCCGGTGCCGTTTGGGCAGCGGCGAACGGAATGCACGCAAACAATGTCAAAACCACGAATGCAGTCAATCGTATCCTTTTCATGAAATCCTCCTTCTCATTTTCGGTGCCTCAAGGCTCCGTTTATTACTCTTTGATAGCCCCTACCAAAATCCCCTTCACGAAATACCTCTGCAGGAACGGGTACACCAGAACGATGGGGACGATGGCAACCACCATGGTGGCAGCCCGGACCGACTCGATGGTCACACCGGTGACGATGCCGGACGAAAAGCCTCGCTCCGAGGCCATCATGGCGCTGGCTGCCGCCTGATTGATGATCTGAACCATCACGGTCTGCAGGGGGACAAGGTCTGGTTTGGTCATGTAGATGTAGCCGGCGAACCAGTCATTCCAGTTTCCCACGCCGACGAACAGCGCAACGGTGGCGAGGATGGGCGCCGAGACCGGCAAGATGATCCCGAAGAAGATCTTGAGATCACTGGCGCCGTCCATCATGGCCGATTCCTCCACAGACGGAGGAATGCTCGCCTCGTAGTAGGTTCGCGTGATGATGACCATGAACGCCGAAAGCAGGCCCGGGATGATATACACCAAAAAGTTGTTGAGCAGATGCAGATCACGCATCAGCAGATAGACAGGGATGATTCCCGCGCTGAAGAACATCGTAAAAGTCAACAGTGCGGTGATGAACTTGCGGCCCAAGAGTTTTTTCCGGCTGATCGCATAGGAGAACAACGCTGTGCAGAAAACCGACGTCACCGTGCCGATCAGGGTTCTCGCCGTTGAAATAAAGAAGCCGTTCGTGATCTGTTTGTCACCAAGAATCACCGAGTAGTTTTCCCAGGTCGGCTGACGAACCAGGAACGTCAAGCCGCCTGACCTGGCATCAGTTCCGACGTTGAAGGAATAGATGACGATGTACCAGAACGGGTACAAGGTCACAAGAACGAGCAGAACCATCAGTGTGGAATTGACAACTGCGAACAGACGCTCACCGGGAGTTTTTTTGATAGCCATTCTCATTTCCTTTTAGTAAAGCGACGTGCCTGTGATTCTCTTTGAAAGCCTGTTGGCGGCAATCAGGAGTACCAAGCTGACCACCGACCGGAACAAGCCCACGGCGGTGGCATAGTCATAGCGGCCCACCTGGATTCCCTGGACAAATACATGGGTGTCAATGACTTCGGACGCCGGAACAACGGCACTGTTGCGCAAGAGCCACAGCTGATCGAAGTTCGTGGTCAGCAGGTACGCAATCGTGATGGTCAGCATGATGAAAATGGTGGGAGCAATCGAGGGCAGCGTGATGGCAAAGACCTGGCGGAACTTTCCAGCGCCATCGACCTTGGCAGCCTCGTAGAGCCCCGGATCGATGGAGGTGATGGCAGCCAGATAAATGATGGCGTTCCATCCGATTTCTTTCCAAACCTCCGTGACAACAGCCAGCCCCCAAAACAAGTCCGGCTCTCCCAAGATGACCAGATTCGGATCGACCCAACCCCATTGGGCCAGCAGGGGAATCACGGGACCACTCGTCGGCGAAAGGAGCTCGAAGCATACGCCCGAAATGATGACCCAAGAAACAAAGTGCGGCAGATACGAGAAGGTCTGAACCCAACGCTTGAAGGTTGTGGATCCCAGTTCATTCAAGAGGAGAGCCAAGAGGATGGGGGCCGGGAATCCAAACACAAGCTTCAGCACACTGATCCCAATCGTGTTGCGCAGAATGTTGAGAAAGTCTGGGTCTTGCACGAACTCAACCAAGTGGTCGAATCCCACCCACGGGCTTCCCCAAATTCCCGATGCAAAGTCGAACTTCTTGAAGGCGATCACAGAGCCCCACATCGGGTAGTAGCAGAAGACCAGAAACCAGATGGTGCCGAGAGCAGCAACGACAAGCAGCTGTCGTTGTCCTGCGATTTTTGCGCGGATGCCTTGCTTCATGGGATCAGTGTGCGGCAGGTTCTCCCGGTCGTAAATCCAAAGGTTTCGTCGTTTTTCGTCGTAACTTCGCGGGATAAAGGGGGGCTTGGGTCTGAGGCTTTTGTTGATTCGTTCTGGCCTAGTGAAAATTCGTGTTCGATTCTTGCTGTCCCGAATTTGGCACCGGGTCTATCATGAACGAATGCTTTCTCTGGTGATTGTTGACGATGAAATGGACCACCTCAGTGCTATCAAGTCCCTGGTGGACTGGCCGTCCATAGGGCTCAAGCTGGTGGCGACAGCCAGTGACGGCAGGGAGGGGCTCGCCGCCGTACGCAGGCATCAAGCCGACATCCTGATTGCCGACATCCACATGCCTCAGATGACGGGGCTGGAACTCGCCGAGGCCGTCCGGAAGGAATGCCCTCACACCAAGGTCATCTTCCTCAGTGGCCACGACGAGTTTGAGTATATTCGCAGCGCGCTGCGAATCTCAGCCCACGATTATCTGCTCAAGCCGGTGTCGGCAGAGAACCTCATCAGCACTGTCCGTTCCGCTGCCAGCTCAAGGTGGCAGGCACTGCACGCCGCCGAAACCGAGACCCTTGCGAGGCAACGGCTTGCCGACAGCTTTCCGCTGCTCAGGGAACGGTATGTGGCCGATGCTCTGACAGGTCGGATGCCGACCTCACAGCTTCTCGAAAAGGTGGAATACCTTCAGCTTCAACCCGGGTTCCCGCCTTGGCAGGTCTTGCTGATCAAGCTGCCCTCCGTCAAGCAGTCCACAGAGGACCAGGAACTCGATCGCGTTGCCCTCGTTCAGACGCTGGTCGCCCTCGAAAGCCTCCGAGGTCGTTTCATGCATGCCTGGACCAGTGAGAGTGAATTGGCCCTTGTCATTGGCAGTGCTTCACCAGAGCGGCCGACGCAGCCGCAGGAATTGGAAGAGCTGTCCCAGCATGCCATGTGGCGATACCGGGGCCGGGGTCTGGCTCATCCCCTTGTCGGTGTCAGCCGGGAGGTCCTTGCCCTGGACAATCTGCGCGCGGCCTTTGTTCAAGCAGAAGAAGCCGTGACGCTTCACCTGGCCGTCGAGCCCGGACAGCTGATCCGCCACTCCGACGTGGTCACCGCCGCCCTGGATCCCCTTTTTTACGACGAGACCGAAAGCGAGCTTGTGAAGTTGGTACAGACTGGAAACGCCCCGGAATGTTCAACCTTGATCCGGAGTTGGTACTTTTCAGCGTCCCGACAAACCCCGGAAGGTACCGTCTTGAAGAGTTGGGTTGCCAGCCTGCTCCTGGCAGCCCAGCGCACGGCCGCCCGTTTTGCGGGGGAATCCTTCCCGGGCGGTCCGGCATTGTCGTTGACTTGGCAGGCGGTAAGCACGCTCGACAGCGGTGACGACCTCGTACACTACGCTGTATCGCGTTGCCAGGAGTTCGCTCTTGCCGTTGCGGCCGCTGCCGAAAACCGAACCAGTTCGCTGGCCAGAAGGATTAAACTGGCCATTGAGGAACGGTACGCGGAGAATCTGACGCTTGCGGAGTTTGCGGACCTGGAGAACCTGACGCCCTACTACATCGGCACCGTGTTCCGCCGTGAGTTTGGCCTGACGTTCTCAGACTTTCTGACGCGGACCCGCATGAACCAAGCCCGCGACTTGGTTGCTGCCACCAGCATGAAGACCCAAGAAATCGCCGCCTTGGTTGGATTCTCCAACGTGAGTTACTTCTGTTCGGTTTTTCGAAATCATTTTGGTGTCAGTCCGACGCGGCTGCGCGATTCAAGCGCGCGGATAGAGACATGAGAGAGCGAATAGGCGCGTGGTACCGCTCGCTGAATCTCGCCAACAAACTCTTTCTGAACTACCTCTGGGTTGTGCTCCTGGGCATAGCGACGATGGGCGTTTCTGCCTTTCTCCTGCTGGGCAACAGCCAACATGGCTACCTACAGGAAACAGGACGAAGGCAAGTAGACGCGGTTGCCGATGCCATCTCCTACAACCTGCGGCTCGGCCTCCGCATTGAGGACATCTTTTATACGGATAATTCGGTGAACGAGGTCCTTTCCCGGCAATACACCAGTGATCTTCAGATTTGGGAAGCGTACGTTGTCGGAGGTTTTATCGATCACCTTCGACAACTGCGGTCGGTGAATCCGGAGGTCGCCAGCGTTTCGTACTTCGTTGCCAATCAGACCTTGGCCCGCTACGACGATCTGGTGATTCCGGTCAGGACCCTCGCCGAGATTCCTGACTACGCCAGGCTGGCGGACACAGGGAGCACCACCCACATCTGGCTTGATTCCCAAGAGCCACGGACCGTGGTCTTCGACCGCCTGTATTTTCGCCTGGGCAGCGCTCAGGTGGAGACGCAGCCCATCGGTCTTCTTCGCCTCAGAATCAGTGTGGACAGGATCTTTTCGAGCCTCGTGGCGTTGGGCGAGCCTTGGATTCTACTATGGGCCGAGGACGAGAACCATCGTTTGATTCGCGGGACCCTTGCTCATGAGAGCAAGGAATACCCCAAGTCAGCCTACTCGCGCACACTGGCTGAAGCCCCCTGGACCATCAACTCAGCGGTTCCTGCGGCCAATCTGCTGGAGTCACTTCCTGACGCCAGCCCCATCCTGCTTATTGTGGCACTTGCTTCCCTTGCCGCCCTGGCAGCAGCCAGTCAGAGGATGGCACGGAATTTTTCCCGAAGGCTGCAACGCCAGGTCGCCCATGCCGCACAGATCGAGGCCGGCAACTTCACCTCGCAAATCGATGACCCCGTCGCTGACGAGATCGGCGAGCTCTCCCACCGGCTCGACGGCCTATCCGTGAGAATTGACGAACTGCTCAGGGAGAACTTTCAGCGGGGCATGCTCCAGAAGTCTTCAGAGTTGAAAGCACTGCAAGCTCAAATCAACCCGCACCTGCTCTACAACACTCTGGCCACAGTCTCATGGATGGCACGGGATATCGAGGCCAACGAGATTGCCGAGGTGGTCGACTCACTGATCGTGTTCTTCCGTCACTCCCTGAACCGGGGAGAAGAGATGATCTCGGTCGAGGAGGAATTGGAACAGGTGCGTGCCTACCTGCGGATCCAGCAGTTCCGGTTCAAGGCGGAGCGCTTCGTGTACCAGATCGAAGCCGTCCCTTCGGCAATGCGGATTATGGTTCCCAAGCTCGTCCTGCAGCCCTTTGTCGAAAATGCCATTCTTCACGGGCTGGAAGGATTGGGAAGGCCTGCCACCATCATCATCCGATGCCGTCTCGATTCCGAGCGACTGACGATTGAGGTAGAAGACGATGGTATCGGAATTCCGCCCAGTCTGATCGATTCGCTCAACCAAGGAGAGGCTACATCACGCGGCTACGGTGTGTCGAACGTCAGACAACGGCTGGCGCTGCGCTACGGTTCTGGTGCCGTTTGCCTCCTGTCGGCTCGGCCCGGAGGTGGAACCCGGGTGACACTCGAGATTCCCGTAGAGTAGAAGAGGGAGATAAGAGCTCCTGCCTTGACATCAATGCTAGCAATGCCTACACTTCATAGATGAGTACAAGCCTAACCATCCGCAATCTGGACGAACCTGTCAAACAGAAGCTTAGGATGCGAGCGGCAGAGCACCAACGGTCGATGGAGGCAGAAGTCAGGGCGATTCTAGCGCAAGCCGTCGATGATACTCCTGTTCCCAAAGTTCCACTGACTTCTGCTCGAGGTCTCTGGAAGGGGCGGCAAACCACCGATGAAATCCTGAAAATGACTCGGGGAGAGGACTAGGAGCCAGTCGGACTTAGGGGCCGCATTTTGAGCGGAGGGGCTGGGATGCCGGGGGCATACATGCCCCTGGCTTTCGAAGGCACGCCATAATCCGTTATGGTGTGACTGAGAAAGTTCGCCCGGCGCCCAGAAGCCCGCTCAAAATGCGACGGCCGCGGGCCTTTCGGTCCAAAAGGAGGATCTTTCGGTGCAAAAGTCGCGCTTCGTTCGCCTCGAATCTCGATTCGAGGCTCAGTCATCCCAACTTTTTCCCTCGAAATCTCCTCCCTTTGTCTCCGAAACCCTAAGTCCGACAGGCTCCTAGGTGCCAATTCTCGTTGATACAAACGTAATTCTGGACATCGCCCACGACGATGCGACCTGGGCAGACTGGTCGGAGCGTCAACTGGAACTTCAGCGTCCGCAGGGGTTGGTGATCAATCCCATGATCTTTTCGGAACTTTGTGCGGGTGCCGAGTCGGTGCAGGAAGTCGATGAGCTTCTCGCCAAACTGGGATTGACCTTGCAGGAACTCCCAAAATCGGCATTGTTTCTCGCGGCGAAGGCCTTTCTGGCCTATCGCCGCAAAGGCGGCTCAAAAACCGCGCCATTACCAGATTTTTTCATCGGCGCCCATGCTCAGGCAACGGGGTTCCCCCTGCTGACCCGTGACTCAGGACGCTACAAAACCTACTATCCGTCGGTTGCACTGGTCACGCCGTGAACCGGCGGCGTGGTGACCGACTCGTTGGCCTGATTACGGCAGTTGCGGAACAGACTGGCATGACTGCCTACCCTTGCCGTCAAGGGTTTCGTCCTCGATACCACCCTCGCCAACCAGCAGTCTTTCTGCTACGGTGCCAAGAACCGATAGCCGGTTCCCACTTCCGTCCCGATGTACCGTGCACCGTCCTCGCCGTCATGGATCTTTCGGCGCAACGCGGCCACCGTGACCCTCACGTTCTGGGCCTGCTCCAAGCTGGAGTGTCCCCACACTTCGTGGAGTATCGTCCCGTAGGTGAGGACTCGCCCGGGGGACGAGGCCAGGAACTCAAAGAGCCGGTATTCCATGGGCGTGAGGTGGAGGGGGCTTCCCCGGTGGAGAACCTGTTGTACCTCGGGCAGCCAGACCAGATCGCCGAAACTCTGCCTGGTGATAGGGCCCCGTTCTCTGGCCCGGTGCCTCAGGGCTACCTTGATTCGGGCCACGAGTTCGGCGCTCCCAAAGGGTTTGGTGAGGTAGTCGTCGGCACCCGCTTCCAGGGCCGCCACTTTCTCACTTTCCTGGTCCCGGGCGGAAAGGATAAGGATGGGCATGGAATGACTCTCCCGAATTCGGCGGACGACCTCCTTCCCGTCCAGGTCAGGGAGTCCTAGGTCGAGAAGGACGAGATCCGGATTCAAGCTTGCCACCAAGTGGAGGGCACCTTCGGCGGTTCCCGCTTCTTCGACGGCGTACCCTTGGTGATGCAGGGTGTCGACGAGAAACCGGCGGAGGGCGGCCTCATCGTCGACGATCAGGACTTTTGAGTTCAGGACTGCCATCGGGGAAACTCCAGAAAGAAGATCGATCCACCACCCGGTCGATCCTCCACTCCTGTGCGTCCGTTATGGACTCGGGCGACCTCGGTGACGATGGCGAGGCCCAAACCTGTTCCCCGGTGGGTACTCTCGGTGATCGAACTCCCTCGGACGAACTTTTGAAAGATCTTGCCCCGCTCACCTTGGGAAACCCCGGGTCCCCGGTCACGGACTTCGTAGCGAACGAGGTTCCTGTCCACTGTGACGACACACTCCAGTCCTTCAGAACCGGCATACTCCCAGGCATTTTCCAGAAAGTTGATCAGAGCCTGGTGGACAAGCCGGGGCTCCATGGGAGCCGTAAGAACCTCGGCGGGCACTTCCTGCTGAACAACGGCCTGAGGGTGAGTCCTGGAAAATCGCTCGAGGGCACCCTGGACAGGTTCCTCGACGGGAACCTCCACCAGAGACTGGCTCCAGTCCTGGTCCGAGAGCCGGGAGAGTTCCAGCAGGTTCTCGACCTGCCTTGCCAAGCCATCGGCCTCCTTCTTCAGCAAGTCGACAACCCCGAGATCCCGTGGTGCCCACTGGGTGTCCGAGGACAGGGCGAGGGCTTCCAGACTGCCGCTCAGGACGGCCAAAGGGGTTCGAAGGTCGTGGGACAGGCTGTGGAGGATGGCGTTGCGGGTCCGTTCGTTTTCGACCTGGCGGTCCCGTGTTCGCGTCTGCTCGATCAGCCCCACCCTTTCGAGGGCCGAGGTGATCAAGGCCGCCAGGGACTCCACCAAGTCTGCCGGATGGCTGTGAGATTCGAGGGCGAGGATTCCCACCGGTCCCTGGGTGCCCGTGAGGGGCCAAACCGACAGCCGGTGGCGAAACAGAGTTCCGGTGCCCCAGCCAGCGCGTTCGTTGTGCTCCCAACTCCAGTCGAACAGGGCGACATCTCCCGGCTGAACCGTACCGGTCGACAGCCATTGACCTGAACGGTCTCGAAGGAGGATCTGCACTCGGCTTCCCAGAAGCTCTTGGACAAGAGCCTCAGCACAGGACTGGACAGCCTCGGCGGAGAGCAGTTCGGCCAGCTGACGATGCATGCGGTTCAGTGTCTCGATCCTCTGCTCCCGGGTCCGCGAGGTTTCCAGAGCCGTCCGAAGCCGATGAGTCAGGGCACCGATGACCAGGCCGACAATGAGAAGAAAAACAAACACCAGATAGTACTGCGGGTCATCGACGGCCAAGGAGTATTGGGGCTGGGTGAAGAAGAAGTTGAAGGCCAGAACGCTCAAAACCGAACTGACGATGCTGGCCGAAAGGCCGAAAAGCGACGCGGAAAGCACCACGCTCATCAACAGGGTCAGAATGAGGTTTGCCTCGGCCATACCCGACTGGCGGAAAAGAATCGCCAGTGCGGCGAACCCGGCCACCAGAAGGACCGCCCAGATCCAGTTCTTCCAGTGGAGCTGCCAAAGCGTTCGCCGAACCTCTGGGATGGAGGGATTGGTCTTGCGGCCCGTCAGGACATAGACATCGATATCCCCCGACAGCCGCAGGAGTTCGTCCCCGATAGTCCGGCGGAGAAACCGCTTCCAACCCGTATCCCGGTTCTTCCCAATCACCAGTTTGGTGACGTTGCGCTTGCGGGCAAAGGCAACCAGATCCCGGGCCACGTCCTCTCCCTGCAGGATGACCGTCTCGGCACCGAGGGCTTCGGCCACCCCGAGGTTGTGGGCCAACCGAGCTTGGGAAGCCGAATCCAGCAACCGTGACGAAGGAGTCTCGATGGATACCGCCAGCAACTCGGCATCGAGAGAACGCGCCATCCGGGCGGCCTGACGGAGCAGGTCCTCGGAGAGGGGACTGGGTCCCACCGATACCATCAGCCGCTCACGCACAGGCCAGATGGCTTGGACGTTCTTTTGGGTTCTGGCGTGGTCCACTTCCTTCCCCACCCTTTCGGCGGCCCGGCGAAAGGTCAACTCCCGGAGAGCCAGGAGGTTTTCCTTTCGGAAAAAGGACTCCAGGGCCTTCTGCGCCTGGGGCAGCCGGTACACCTTGCCAGCCTTCAGCCTATCCACAAGGTCTTCAGGGTCGACATCGACGATTTCTACTTCCTGGGCTCGGTCGAAGAGGCTGTCCGGCACCGTCTCCTGTACCTGAACACCGGTGATCCGGGCCACCACATCGTTCATCGATTCGAGGTGCTGAACGTTGACCGTCGTCCAAACTTCGATGCCGGCATCCAGAAGCTCCTTCACATCCTGCCAACGCTTCTGGTGACGAGAGCCGGGCGCATTGGAGTGTGCAAGCTCATCGACGAGCAACACTTCGGGATGGCGCTGCAAACAAGCATCCAGATCCAGTTCCCGCAGGGTGAGGGAGCCTTCGGAGGTCACCCGGGGGGGCACCTCGGGGAGCCCGGCCAAGAGCTCAAGCGTATCGGGCCGGTCGTGGCGCTCCGCCCACCCTACCGCCACCGTTCGTCCCTGGAGCTGGGCGACCTGGGCAGCCTGGAGCATGGCGAAGGACTTGCCCACTCCGGCGGCGTACCCCAAAAAGACTTTGAGCAAGCCTCGAGGGGCCTGCTCCTGAGCCTGGATTTGAGAGAGGAGAACGTCGGGGTCCGGCCTCGGAAGTTCCATCCCCCTACCTTACGCCTTCGCCAGAATCTGGGCCAGGGCCCGGTTGAGCTTGAGCAGGTTCACAAAGGAGTCGGGGTCCCAGGGCCAAGCAGGGTGGACGGCCAAGGACCGTACCAACTGCTCCAGCAGTGCCGCATCAGTTTGGAGGACGTGAGCCACCAGAGGAACCTGCCACAGGGTGGCTTGAAGGTCCAGATCGGGGTCCAGGCCGCTGCCCGAGGCACTGAGCAGTGCCTCGGGCACAGCGTCGCTCTGACCTGCATCGGCGGCCCTGGCCTTCCACGAAGCCTCGGCGGCCGACCTTCGATCGGCCAGCGCCTGCCCATGGGGCGAGAGGTTGGAACCGCCGCTGGCTTGGGGGTTGTAGGGCTGGCCCCCGGTGGCCGACGGCCGCCCCTGGAACCACGGGGGTGAAGGCCAGTCCTGTCCGATGAGCAGCGAGCCTTCTGGCTTGTCTGGCGCCCCCACCAGAGAACCGTTGGCCTGCAGGGGAAACGCCAGCTGCGCCAGGGTGGTAACCAGCAACGGGTATCCGAGGCCCAGAAGGGCCGTGAAAAGCACCAGGCTGCGAAGGGAAGAAACAAGGGTTTTCATGAAAGCTCCTTTCACCAAAAATGTCCGGTGAGAACGATGTCGATGAGCTTGATGCCCACGAAGGGCAAGACGAGGCCACCCAGGCCGTAGATCAGGAGGTTGCGCCGAAGAAGGGCTGCGGCAGACTGGGAAGCCGCCTTGACGCCGCGTAGGGCCAAGGGAATCAGGGCCGGAATGATCAAGGCGTTGAAGATGACGGCGGACAGAATGGACGATTCGGCGGTAGCCAGGTGCAGGATGTTCAACACCGCCAAACCCGGGTAGAGGGCCAAAAACATCGCCGGCAGGATGGCGAAGTACTTGGCCACGTCGTTGGCGATGCTGAAGGTGGTCAGGGCTCCCCGGGTGACCAACAGCTGCTTGCCCACCAACACCACTTCGGTGAGCTTGGTGGGGTTGGAGTCCAGGTCTACCATATTGGCGGCCTCTTTGGAGGCCTGGGTTCCGGAGTTCATGGCCACCGCCACATCGGCCTGGGCCAGGGCAGGGGCGTCGTTGGTCCCATCGCCAGTCATGGCCACCAGGTGCCCTTCGGCCTGGAGCTGGCGGATCAGTGCCAGTTTGTCCTCGGGCTTGGCCTCGGCGATAAAGTCGTCGACCCCTGCCTCGGCGGCGATGCTGGCGGCGGTCAAGGGGTTGTCACCGGTGATCATGATGGTCTTGATTCCCATGGCCCTCAGCTGGGCGAACTTGTCGCGAATTCCCTCCTTGATGATGTCCTTGAGAATCACCAGACCGAGGATCCGACCGTCCACACCCACTGCCAAGGGTGTTGCCCCCAACCGGGCGGCCTGGTCCGCCTCCTTCTGCACGGCCTCGGGAACGGCCATGGAGGAAGGTGCTCCTTTCCGATACAGAATGGACCCGAGATCGAGACCGCTCATCCGGGTTTGGGCCGTGAACTCGTGGACCCGATGAGGACCGCTGAGGTCCGGTTCTTTGACTCCCGGTACCGCCAGAGCCAGGGGCAGGATGCTGCGGCCCTCGGGCGTCCGGTCAGCCCACGAGGCGTTGAGAGCGGCCTGGGCCAGGTCCGCGAGTTTCACGCCTTCGAGGGGAACAAACCGATCGGCCATCCGGTTGCCATAGGTGATGGTCCCCGTTTTGTCGAGGAGCAAGGTATCCACATCGCCCGAGGCTTCCACGGCCCGGCCCGAGGTGGCCAGAACATTCACGCGGGACAGGCGGTTCATTCCGGCGATACCGATGGCCGAGAGCAGGGCTCCGATGGTGGTGGGGGCCAGGCAGACAAACAGCGCCACCAGAGAAACCAAACCGAGGGGTGTACCCTTCCCCGCTTGCTGGACGGCGAACAGGCTGAAGGGCCACAGGGTCACGGTCACCACCAGAAAGATGGCCGTCAGGGTGACCAACAGGATGGTCAGGGCAATCTCGTTCGGGGTTTTCTGGCGTTGGGCGCCTTCCACCAGGGCAATCATCCGGTCCAAAAACCCCTGACCGGGGGCCGCCGAGATGCGAATCAGCAACCGGTCCGACAAGACCCGGGTTCCCCCGGTCACCGAACTGCGGTCACCGCCGGACTCCCGCACCACCGGGGCACTCTCGCCGGTGACGGCGCTTTCGTCGACTGATGCCGCACCCTGCACAACCTCCCCGTCGGCGGGAATGGTCTCGGAGGCTGCGACGATCACCAGGTCACCCTGCTTGAGGCTGGTCGAGGCGACGACGGTGAAGGGAGCCTCCCAGTCAGGTGAGGCCAGGCGTTTGGCTTGAACTTCGCTTCTGGTCTTGCGGAGGGCTGCGGCCTGGGCCTTTCCCCGTCCTTCGGCGACAGCTTCGGCAAAATTGGAGAAGAGCACCGTGGCCCACAGCCACAGGGTGACCGACCACACAAAGGGCGTCGGTTCCCCGAAGCCCAACAAGGTGGTCAGGAAGGCCCCCAGGTACACGGTGAACATCACCGGGTTTCTCAGCTGTTCCCGGGGATGGAGCTTGGCAAAGGTCTGAACAAGGGTATCACGCATCAAAAAGCACCTCCGAGGGCCTCGGCCACCGGACCCAACGACCAGGCAGGGATGAAGTTGAGGGCGGCCAACAAGAAGAGAAAAAAGATGAGCAGGACGGCAAAGGTGACCGTGTGTGTCGGCAACGTGCCGCTGGTGGTGGCCATAGACCGCTTTTGGGCCAGGGAACCGGCCAGAAGAACGACGGGAATCATCACCCCGAAACGTCCCACGAACATGGCCGCAGCCAAGGTGAGGTTGAAGAACGGAGTGTTGCCGTTGAGCCCCCCGAAGGCGCTGCCGTTGTTGTTGGCCGCCGACGTATACGCATAGAGAATCTCCGTGAAGCCATGGGGACCGGGGTTGTTCAGTGACTTCACGGCGTCGGGCCACAACACCCCTGCCGCCGTACCTAAGAGCGTGACCACCGGAGTCACCAAGAGGGCAATGCTGATCAGCGTCATCTCCCGGGGCTCGATCTTCTTCCCCAGGTACTCGGGGGTGCGTCCCACCAATAGACCACCGACAAACACCGTCAGCAAAACCATCAAAAGCATGCCGTACAGTCCCGAACCCACGCCCCCGAAGACAACTTCGCCCAGGTGCATGAGTGCCAACGGAACCAGCCCGCCGAGGGCCGTGTAGCTGTCGTGCATAGCATTGACTGCACCGGTGGAAGTGGAGGTCGTGATGGCGCTGAACAGGACTGAGGGGAAGATGCCAAACCGGGTCTCCTTTCCCTCCATGTTGCCCGTGGCGGAGCCCGCCACCGACGACTCGGCCCACCAGGCCAGGCCCACGGCCAAAACGAAGAGAAGGGTCATCACGACGGCCAGCGAGATCCCCTGACGTCGGTCGCGGACCACCCGTCCGAAGGCAAACACCGAAGCCGCTGGAATCAGGAACATCGACAGCATCTGGACGAAGTTGGAAAGGCCCGTGGGGTTCTCAAACGGATGGGCTGAGTTGGCATTGAAGTATCCGCCGCCGTTGGTGCCCAGCATCTTGATGGCCTCCTGGGAGGCGACCGGTCCGAGCGCCAAGGTCTGGGTTGTTCCCGCCAACGTCTGGACGGTTACCGAGGTAGTCCAGGTCTGGACCACACCCTGGGACACCAGGAACAGGGCGTAGACCACGGAAATCGGAAGCAGAACGTAGAGGGTGAAACGGACCACATCGACGGCAAAATTCCCCAGGTCTTGGGACTCCTTGCAAACCAAACCACGAACCAGTGCCGCCAAGACGGCGAACCCGCACGCCGCCGAAAGGAAGTTCTGCACCGCCAGGCCGACCATTTGCGAGAAGGGACTAAGGGTCGATTCCCCGGCGTAGTTCTGCCAGTTGGTGTTGGTCACGAAGCTGACGGCCGTGTTGAGCGACAGTTCCCAAGGAACTCCGTCGAGACCCAGGATAAGGAACAGAACCAGGATTTCCAGCAGCGAGAAGGTGAGCAACGTTGTGACCCATTGCGGTGCCGTTTGACCGGGGGCGTTCTTCAGCCCAAACAGCGAAAGGACCACCCGATCGATCGAACTCCCTCGCTTTGAAAGCCCGGTGCCGCTCATCAGGGCGGCCAGGGGACGAGAGAGCGGCCAGGCGGCCAGGACCAAGACACCGAGGTACAGGGTCACGGTCATCAGCTCGTTCATAAGGATTCCTCCTGATGATCAAGCTATCGAAGGCCGTATAAAGAAGGTATAAATGTTGTCGCAGGACGAACGGTCTTTGTTCCCAATACAAATGTGCCCCGTCAATTGGTTACTCTGGTATAGTTCCTCAGCGTGACAACCGTAGTCGAAATGACTACGGTTGCGTGGTGGGAGATCTCGCCCTTGAAGACCAGGACTTATGTCGCACTCTGGCCAGGTCCAGCCGGTCCAAGTTTCTCGTCGAGAATTGCTTTATGCTGAGGCGTCACTGTAGTGCACCCCGCAGAGTATCGTTCAAATAACCTAGGAGAACCGTCATGAAATCGTTTTCAAAACAGCTCATCACTTTCCTTTTGTTTTTTGCTCTGACCCCGCTGTGCCTCCTTGGCGCCCTTGAGACAAAACCATGGACCATCATGGTTTACATGCTGGGGGACAACGACCTGGAAGAGTCGGCAGTAGACGATCTCAACGAAATGCTCAGCGCCGACACCGGGAAAAACGTCAACCTCGTCATACTCGCCGATCGAGGTTCCAATTATTCACAAGCCAACGTTGGAGGGATAAAGTCCTGGAAAACCCCCAAGCTCCTTACCTCCGCTTCATCAAAGAGTCTACGACCCAATTTCCCGCCGAACACGACGGCTTGTTTTTCTGGGACCATGGGGGCGGTTGGTCGGGCTTCGGCGTCGATGAATCCGCGGACTCGGGACTGTCCCTTGAGGTTATCAGCAAGGGAGTGAGCGGAGGCTTGAGCGCCGCAAAACTGGGTGCCTTGGACATTATCGGTTTTGATGCCTGCCTGATGGCCTCCTACGAAGCCATGGCTGGGATTGGCGAAGCCTCTCTGTGGCGGGATTTCCTTGCCTCCTATTATGGCACCGGGACACCAACAACCGCTACAAAGCCCGCAGCCAATGCCAAGCCCGTCGGTCCGGTCTTTTTGGTCGACGAAAACTTGGGTGAGTCCGATGTTCAAGCTGAAAAGACGTCGAATCGGGTCTCGTGGAAGGTTCCTGGGACGGGCAGGTTCTGCAGTTGCGCCAAGGAAAACTTGAGACTTAAGGCTACTTAAGCCTGTCGGCCACCGAAGACTGGGGGTTTGACGGCCGAACCTGGGAAGACATCGAACTCGATTATCACCCCCTCGAAGCTGGTACCGAGATTTACCTGGAACTCAGTGTCTGCGACCTTTCTGACAACGACGACTGGGTCTACTGGCAGGGGACGCTATAGGCACGGGGTGACAAGGGTGTTCCGTTCTCACTGAGGCCTTCCCAGCAAAAATTCCATCAAACCGAGAACTTGAATGCCACTGCGCCCCGTGACCGGGGTCGGGGTACCGACAATCAC
>JFJP01037220.1_pt1 | contig 59690 bp, 81 predicted proteins | sample 431651 | NCBI WGS metagenome assembly JFJP01 (sample SAMN02602958, study PRJNA72255) | Microbial mat metagenome, whole genome shotgun sequencing project. | biome: fresh water; feature: sink hole; material: water; isolation source: purple microbial (photo- and chemosynthetic) mats found in... | reverse complement strand
TCCTTATCCTCAATCTGTTTTTTGACCAAAGCAGTATAAATACGACTACATTTAGTTACTAATTTATCCACATAGGTTCGAGGATATTGTTTTAATAAAAAATGATTAAAATTTATATTACCATGTATAATTGGCGCGTCTTCGATATGCTGATCAGTAATCATTTATTTTTTTGTCGTAAAATATTTTTTAACACCCTTAAATCATTCTTTTCATTAATGATAGTATTTCTTATTAAACAATCTTCAGGTGAACTTTGTAATTTTACACCATTTTCAAACAAAAAGTAATACCCTTCATTGAGTCCAAAGAGAGAATCGGCAGTGGGATAGTCGATGTCTAAATTTTTTCTAATCTCCAATAATTCGTCTGGGTACAATAAATTATATTTATCTCGAATTACATTAATTTCTGAATCAGTCATGTTAAACCTTATGAGAAAATAGTCACATGATTTAATATATTTAGAAAATTAAAAGTTTTTCCTTCTTTCAACTAATGAAATTTCACTTCTTTTAATAATGTAATCACCGTCTCTATAAGTGAAATTATATAAAGGTGTATTCTTAGATAAGTACCATACGTAGAATTTTTTCCATGGAAAATCTCTTGGATTTAATACAGTGTTACTAAAACTTAATACCGTATTATTTCTAAAGGTTATAATTAACCTAGTTTTATTTTCTTCCTCTATTGGATTATTTGAAGGTGTTTCAATTTTAGATTTATCCACAACTTCTTCATCTTCAATTACATTAAAATGTTTTTCAGCTTCGTTTTGCGCAGCTGTAACTTTTTTGTTTTTTGGTTTAAAAAAACATTTAATTTTGTTTAACACTATATTTCCTATAATAGTATTGTGTTTAATATATACGAATCTTCATTTGCATTACTATCAATATTTAAAGATTCACTGCGTCCACTGCAGTGATAAATACCATCACTGCCTATATAACAAAATCCAGCCGATGTAACCACACCTAACTTAGATTTTAAAGACTCCGACATACTTAAATGTGTCACGTACAGTGGAAAAACAATTGGAATATCGCGATCAGACGTTGATATGATGATATATTTACTTTTCATTTCTAATCTACATTTCTACCCCAATAGGGATTGTTTTGTATTTTACTCTCATGATAAGAACCTCTCCTATCTAAAGAAAGAAAATCTCTTCCAAAATTAATGCCTTTTGTGTCCTGTATAAAATTAACTGGTACAATATGACCTAAAATAAATAAACCACCGTACTCTTTAATACCTTTTATCCAGTACTTTAAGTTAAACATTGTATTAGCTCCATGTTAATAATATATAATTGAAAATAATTGAAAAGCCTAAAACATATATCGTTACAGAGTATGTGTTTTGTCTATATATTTTACACTGTTATCAAAATACTTATGTCATAAATACCTGGACATTCGTGTCCAGGTATTTATGATCCAGATGGGTGCTAGGTGTATAATTGGTTAATCCGGCCTAGCGCAAGACCTTAACATGGAGTTCCGATGACGTTTTTTTGCCTGAGATTATACACTCATATCATTGTTTACTTACAAGGCTTCTAATTTTATTTGCTATTAGATCAGCAAATATATTTGATGCAATTTGCGTTCTGTGGACGCCATCTGTAGTATCGTTTATATTAAACGGTATCTTATCTAACTCAACCAAAGCTATTGATTTTTCTAATGCTATTTTTCTTATTATTGTATTCATGAGTTCACTAGTTTTTTTAGTGCTATCATTAAAAACACCATTTGTAGAAAATTGAGGTATAGTTACTAAAACAGGTATTTTATTTTGAATTAGAATAGTATTTACAACAGATGTTAAATGCTCATTATATTCATCTACAGGCACTTGTATATAAGCGTCGTTAACCCCTAATTCAATGACCACAATATCACTCAAATGTTTCTCATCTGAAAACGGCAATTGCGGACCTCTTGGGTAATCAGATATTGGCGCATCTAGGTATGGTTCTTTATAACCTAAATCTAATAATTTCATGGTTAAACCTGAAACACCCCTATCATCAATACTCCATTGAGGATTATTGATTTTGATATACTTAGGTATACTAGTGTCTAATTTAAGACCATGCATTAAACTATCACCATTTAACTCAATCGATACTTTTTTTATAGTTTCTACATTAGGACCACCATCACCACATCCGGTAATGAAAAATAACATTAAGTAAATTAATAACGCTTTTTTAATATTGTGCATAAATCAAAAAAAAAATATAATCTAAGATGTATTATTAAATTAATATATCTTAGATATTTAGTTTAAAATATTTATAAAAAAGTAGCCAATGTCAATTCATTGGAAAGTATAATGGTTGACTACGCGATGATAGTCGGAATGGGAGACATTGTGAACAATTCCATTATATATTAACATCTTCTACTATAAAACTATTTAGTGGATTTTTGAACTACATTACCAGTAATGTAAGCACCCACTACTGCTACAATCACCACAGAATAAATACCCTGATCGATTTTATTAAACCAACAAAGTAGTGAAGTTAAAACAACTACCAACATTGATAGTGTGAACTTTCGGCCACCTATAAACTCCATAGGTGAAGATGAACTAGGTAAAATTGGAGTAGAGTCAGTTGAATCACTCATGATTTTAAAACTTTTTCACCTTTCTTGATTACTCTGTTTAAAGATTTGATAATCTTTTCTAACAGTTCAATAAGTAAAGTGGTATTGCAACCATTCACAAATTCTTCCGAGTATTTAAATCTAAGTTTTTTTTTTAGATGTTTAGAATCTAAAAACTTATTTATCTTTTTCTTTAACCGAAGACTGTAAAAAGAATCGTTCATTTCTTTGGTGGCAATTTATCTTTTTTCGGTTTCTTTTTTTCTTTATTCGATTTAGGTGTTTTATCAGCCATTTTAAATTCCTTTTAAAAAATAAGTAATCGGATACATAATTGGTAAGCTCAGTCCGATAACCAAAGCTGCGAAAGGAGAGAGCTCCAGTACAACCTAGTACCTTCACCCATGTATTTTCATTCGTGATTATGCAACACATATGAACTACAATACGATGCAAACACTGACCCAACTCACAAATTCAATTTACGGATACCTAATTGGTTAATTCTGTCCGCTCAAAATATATAGGTTCAGGTCAAAGACCTGGTGCTTTTCGTTCGTGATTAGATACACATATGAACTACAAACACAATGCCATGTCAAAACGGCAAACTTTGAATAATTAATTGAACGTTTGCATTTCAATTAATTTAATTTTTACATCTTTCAATCGAGCAATTAGCTCATCATCTGTTTTAGAAATTTTAGATGCGTTATGAGTCTCTTCTGATTGAATAGTTACATCGCAACCCACTTCTTTCAGTTTACGGCTAATATAAGCAATTGCATAACCCTTACCTGATTTATCAGGTCCGTTGATTTGTATTGTTAACATGGTATTTCCCTAAATATACTAATAGTGGTTCTATTATCATTATCATTAATTAAATCCAATATTTGTCTACCTTGATTACTTATTCTTAAATAAGCTCTTTTCCATTTACTTTTAAATGGTTCACTCAGCTCTATTTTCATATATTACTCCAACTTTATTTATTTAAACTCCATTGAAGTAATATAGGATTGAAAATAAATAAAAAGAATCGTTAGCCTGGGTAACTGGATTCAAACCAGTGACCTAAAGTTTAGAAAACTTTTGCTCTATTCGGCTGAGCTATACCCAGGCTAACGATTCTTGACTTATATTGCTCTATCCAACTGAGCTACTGAGGCATTGTTTATTTAACTTTGAGTAGTCATTTGTTTAATAACATATTCAAAGAAACGAAGTTCTAAATTTAATAAATCGGTACATATTAAATTAAAACTATCAACACCAGGTATTGATTTAATAGGTTTATAGACCCAGGAATCACCAGTAACTAAACAGAATTTACCGACATATTCTTTATTGTCCGATAATCTCGTGTCTATCAAGTATCCGTTGTATGTTACTTCAAATAATCTATTGTAGTTTTCATCTATAAGATAAGTTGAATCACTGTGTAAATCAATGACGTGAATGAATGTATCTTCATCAACGACAAATGAATTCAAGTATGATGTTTTTCCAATATCGATTTTTATTTGCATATTTTAAAAGAGTTGAATTCTTTCTTCAAGAACTTCAATGTACTCCTCCATGATACTCCATTGTTTAAGCAATAATGTTTGCTCTACATTAGATACAGTAGTTACAAATCCAGGTTTATCAATAAACTCATCCAACTTCTTAAATTTAATCAATAACTCTTTATGCTCATCTATCACTCTTTGCTGGTGCGGTAAATATTCTTTAACCATATCAGTTGCTCTGTTAAGATAATAACACTCTATAATTTTAAATAAATTATATTTCGGATATGTAGTAATATTTTCACTAATATCGTCAATTTCAGCTTGTGTGAGAAATATTTTATTCTTCTCGCAGTAACGTTTTACCTCAATAGTTTTAAAATATTTTTTAATAGTAAAAATATATTTTTTTATTGACATTTTAGCTCGGCTTTAAAGTATTTTTGTAAGCTAGTAAATTTTCTATATATTCCAAGAAAGAATCAGCTTTAGGTTGAGACATATCTGACGGATATTCGAAGTAAACACCGCCACTACCATCTGTGAATTTAACATCCACAACATCCCAGCTACCTGTTTGGAGTCCAGAATATCTTTCAATAAAATATTCTACTTCTTTTAAAGATAAGTTTGATAGGTTTGGATATAAAGATACAGGGGTGATATGCATAATTATGTTTTTGAAAGTAAATGTTGATTTATTTTTAATTCTTGTCATAGTAGCGTACGAGCCATCATTAAATGCACGCGCTAGCATGGCAGCAAGTCTCATTGCACTCGTCTCAGTGAAGTACTTACCCACTGTTTGCTCACCGTTCCCTATTTGTACACTCCACCAGAAACCAGTTCGAACTACACGGTATCTTTCATTTTGATTAGCAACAAGTGAGACATCTGCTACAGAACTTAATCTATTGGACATATCCATAGTTCATTTTCTATATCAATTAAATTTAATTTTATCTTCATTGATAGAATTGAAATGTTTTACAGTAAAAATAACATTGTCATCATCAACATAAAATACTAAATAATGCTCTTCGTTTTTAACAAATCGCAATATGTAAACCGGGTATTGAGTATTATCTTCTTCTAAAACAGATGAAGTGTAACCCACATTAATGACCCAGTTTTCATCAGTAGGGTCTTCCCTTAGAAAATCCAATAATGTTAGAAACACTGCATACGCATCATCTGTGCATAAGTTTTTAATATCATTAAAGAGATATTCAATGTTATCATTATTTAATTTAATAATTTCTTGCATGTTGTTTGATATGTAACTAAATAAATGAATAAGCTTTATTAACTGAAAGTCCCTCTTCAGGACTATAATCTTTTAATACTTTAAGACAAATAAATAATGTCTTTTTAGATTCTCTAATAGTTTTTGGACTTGAATTTGATTTATTTAAATGTTTAGTTAGATAGTAAGTAGGTGAATTTGAATCGTCGTATAAATATTTTACAGCACGAATGTTATTTACCCATTCGCCTCGATCGGCATCACTATTCACACCATCTTTTCTTTGCAAGATTGGCCTATATCCACGATTGAATACTACTTCACGTCCATCCAAACATGTCCAAATACCGTAAGGTAAATTATTGCGAGTAAGATTTGTATAAACAAAATTTGCAATTTGTTTATCTGTATCTAAACCTTTGTTACAAAGGAGATTTTCTACACCGCTAATATCAATTTCATTGCGAGATAGTTGCGATGTAACAACATTAATACTTACTTTAGAATCACTCATGATAAGTTTCTTTCATTGGACTATTTATTAAAAGTCATAGTGCGTCCACGCTATGACCATCCTTAACCCCCGGATTGAGTTAAAAATGAGTAAACTACTTTATATTTAAAGCAGTTGTAATTGGTGCCCCATGCCGCGATTTGAACGGGCGACCTCCGCATTACAAGTGCGGTGCTACTACAAACTGAGCTAACGGGGCTTTATACGATGGCTCCACAGCCTGGGCACGATCCAGGGACCAACGGCTTAACAGGCCGCTACTCTACCAACTGAGCTACTGTGGATTATCTCTATAGTATTTTAAGATAACTTAATAGGCCGTAGGTGATTTGAACACCTGACCAATCGATTATGAGTCGACTACTCTGACCACTGAGTTAACGGCCTATTAAGTTATCTTTATTATCTAAAAGAATTCAAACGGACGTGTATCCTGGATATAACCCAAGAAGTTTTTCTTTATCCATAATAAATCCTTATTTTAAAAGCACTTTTTGCAAGCAGAGGGATTTGAACCCTCAATCCCTTTCGGGCGTCAGATTTTCTTCACACTGCAATTTTCATTGCTAAATAAATTTATTTAGTGCGCTGGACTTTATCTTGATCATGACTCACTTGTGGTAAGTTTTAGATCCCTGCCGTCAAGTCTCTACACGTTCTTCCTAATTAAAGAAAGCTTCGCTCGGTATTGCCATGGCTATTGCCGAAGGGTTCACCGAATTTGACAGGATTCACTAGACACTTTCGACATCTAGTGCTCAATTTACCGACAAGTCTGAAGTGTATACCGTTCCACCATGCTTGCAAAAAGTGCTCTTTTATTAGATTTGAAGCCCAATAAATTGGGTGCATTACTCTACTGGTGAGTCTGTTTATGGACAAACTACCAGAAAATACCTGTTCGGATTTTTGCCCTACTTAGTAGCCTGCAATTACTCTTCGCATATCTTTAAGATAACAATTTCTGATTACCTTAAAGATACACTCTGTTACCAGAAGGTAAAACCACTTCAGTTTTCACTGACATTATTTCTAATGTTTGTGGTCTGGACTATCCCCTCAACTACAGCTTTAACTGTTTAGTTGGGTGATTATAGTCTCTGCACGTCATTCTGCATTTCTACAGAAGTTTCGCTCAGAATTGGCATCAGCATTACTTGTTAAGCTTTTTTGGATAATCAAAGCTAATGATGATTTACCTACATGTACAAGATTTGATGCAATGTGCACTTTAATAACTGGCGTTTTCATTATTTCACTTCATTGATTTGGTAAAGTTTCTTAAAAAAACCTGATTGGTTTGCAGCTTGCGAAATAGCATCAATTAAAATACTATTGATGCTGACTTGATTAAATGTATTACCATACATTCCAGCATCTAATTCACCTAGTGGAAAATGAATTAAAGAAGAAAAATAATTCAACGTGTCTTTATCTTCAATGACAGCTGTAAATTTTCTAAAAGTTTTACTGTTTGTCTTTTTTAACAATCAGTAAAACTTTACCATCTTTTGAAATTTCACAATTACTCTCAAACATAATAAATTCCTAAGTTAGTTTAAACTCCATATTAGTAATATGTGGTTTAAACTAAATGGAATCAAGAATTCATCCACTTCATTACTTTGTAGAATGCATTGATAGTCAAGATATAAAGTATGCTAATTGTGTATGCAATTGGGTCTATTTTAGAATACCATAATAAAAAAGTGACTACTATTAAAACTGCGATATGTAATACGTATAACCAGTCAAATTGTTGTTTCATTTGTATTGTCTTTATGAAAAGGTTTTATCCACTCAATATATTGAAGTAATTGATATTTTTATAAAATTAATTTTTCAGTGCTTCTGGTGTAATGATTGGGGAACAATTGGTGTATTTCCGATGGTAAATATATGCTATACAGCAAACCTATTTTTTCATTATCTGACACTGTTCTGTGAAATGAATTATGCATATATTCATTTACAGCCAATGTGTACATGATTGGTCCGGTAGTCAATAATACAGCTTTTCTACCTACACCTATACTTTTGATATCATAATTTTTAATATTTTTTAAAGTGTGTTTAATAGCTGACATCATAAATACACTATTAGGTTCTACAATTATATTCCATTGTTGATATTCACCGTTGGGTATATTTGATAGTTCATTGTGTAACCCATAACCTTCATATTTTTTACCAGCTGTATTTAACCATTGACAAATGATAAATTTATCGCTAGGGTGTATAATACTATCTAATGGTTTTAAAGCTGTGCTCTTTATATCTAAGTATACACCGCCTAATTTATACATTAAAAGATATCTGAATAAATCTGCTCTAGCTGCACCATATGCAGGGTTAATTGACAGATATGTTTTTAACATACCTGAGCCGTACTCTTTTGATATAAAATCGTGAATATCTAAATCATTATATAAACAATGCTCATATTGCGGGTTTTTTTCTTTTAGAGTTTTAATATTTTTTATAATTCTTTCCGGTAAACATGATTCACCGTAAGTTTGATGTATTAATTTTGGTATTGACATATGCTTAGGTTAGTTAATATTATGAAAGGGATTAATTGATGAATTTTTTAAAAACCTTTTATAATTTTATATTTTTTGCTGGCAAATATAGAAACGATAATCAGCTGGCTTTTGAATTTTTAACAGGAAAAATTATGACGACTCTAGAAGATATCAAAATGGCTATTGCCAAAACTGCTGAAAACGTAGCTAAAGAAAAAGAAGAAGTTACTTCTGCATTATTCGCTTTAACACAAGAGGTCACTGATCTTAAGTCTAAATTAAGCGCTGGTGTAGTCGTAAACACAGGTGACCTCGATAGTATTTTATTGAGTATAAACACCATTGGTGAGGGTGTGAAAACAATTTACAGTGCGCCAGCTGAAGAAGCTGCACCTGTGGTGACTGAAGCACCTGCATATGAAGAGCCAGTTGTTACTGCTGAGCCTGCATATGATGCGCCAGCTGAAGAAGCTGCACCTGTGGTGACTGAAGCACCTAATTTAGCAGTATAATACATATATAGACACACGGTAGTAAACTACCGTGTGTCTATATATGCTGTTTGTTTTTAAGCGTTTAAATTCAAATGATTAGTTTCTCAATACATTTTGTATAATCAGTCTTCATTAATTTATTATGTCCAGGACAAATAGTCCAACATAGTCCTATTTTAGAATCTGGACCCACTAGCCTATGCGGGTGGTGTTTCATTAGCTCGCTTAATAACTTAGTATACATTATTGAGCTACCTAATAAAAGTGCTGCTTTCCTACCCACACCTGTTACTTTTACATCATAAGTTTTTATATTTATTAACATTTGATGTATCACTGCTTCCATGAACGGACTTTTTGGTTCAGAGATTATATTCCATTGCTGGAATTCACCATTAAAGAAATCTTTTAATTCTTCATGATATCCACAGTCCGCATATTTCATTCCTGATTTTTTATACCATTGGCAAATGACGAATTGATCATCTGGATATATAACATTATTTAATGGTTTTAAAGCTGTGCTCTTTATATCTAAGTATACACCGCCTAATTTATAAATTATGAGATATCTAAATAAATCCGCCCTAACTGCACCATATGCAGGGTTAATTGACAGATATGTTTTTAACATATCTTTACCATAACTCTTAAGTATAATGGATTCGACTTCTTCAATACCATAAAGATGATGGGTGTATTGTGGATTATTATTTTTTAAAAAAATAATATTTTTACTAAAAATATCTGGTAACTTTTGATCCGATAAATATATTTGATGTATTAGTTTTGGTATTGCCATATTCGTTCCGTTAATGAAAAAAAAAAATAAAAAGGGTATAGTTGTTTAAAACAGCCATACCCAATTCATTTAAAAATTACTAAAATATTTTTTTGCAACCGATTGCATCAGCTAAAGGTTTATAAGAACCTACATTCTTAGAACCCGTTAAGCTGTTAAGCTCAAATACATGAATGTCACCAGTAGCGATATCTGCCGACAGTGTCCAACCTGTCAAATAACCATCACCAAACTTTGTGTAATCACGTCCCCAAAATCCCTGTTTACCTCCGTAAAGAAATGAGGACACTCGTTTAATTTCACGAGATTGATTAAATTCATTTGGAAATGCGCGCTCTGCCCAATCGAACACACAGTCTAACTGGTTGAAGTAATCCATTTGTTCTCTTGAACCAAAACCGTCACCGGTTTTGTTAAACTTACCGACTCCACCACCAACTTCCTGAATCAAACTAAATGGTGAAACTTCGTAGATATTGGTATTGTAACACTGTGTACCTACACCAGTTTCATATTTGATAACAGAAAAAATGGTTTTGACTGTATTGTTATTCATAAATGGTGCACGCCACTGGACACCTACGTATGGAAGTTGTTCACATGTGGCGTATTTATTGCCCATGTAAAACTCCAATGTCGATGTCATCCCCCATGATGCAATATTGCCATAGCCCAGTGTAGTAGCGCCTGCAGGTGTATCCATCCTGATGACTCCAATAACAACTTGAGTGTTAGTATTGGCATCAACTAAGTAAGCTGTCCAAACATTTCCCTCAGTCGTGTTTGGACCTACAAATGTCTTCTTCACCAAAATATGGTAATCTGCGCCTTGCACCCATTCAAACCTGGTTGAGCAGGAAGTGCCAGCACCTTCGTGACCAAACCTGCGACAGTTTGGATGTTCAGGGTTAGCATTTACACCAGAAGAATTATAATCCCATGCTGAGAAAATAACCCACTTACCATTGGGGTCAGTCTGGAGTCCGGCATATGCCACAGTACCATTTGTAAATTGCCACTGTGTCATGGCGTAAGTTCCCCAATTCCTATCGGGTTCGTTCTTGAACATTACACCGAAATCAAGCTCAGTACCACCATCCCTCATCAGGGTTTCATCGTAAACGTCGTGTGACCACCTTATGTAACTCGTGTGAGTCGGTATTTCGTAGGCCATGGCTGTGAAAGCCATAAACAATGTTATTACAAAAAGAAAAAAGCGTTTCATCATATCACCTCTTAAGAAATGAAATATAATATAAAAGAAATTTCTATACTAATTCAATTGGATCATATGTGACTGAAAAAAAATAGAATCAAAGTATTTATAGCATAATACACCAGAAATATTTCTGGTGTATTATGCTAGCTAAGTTAATCTTCCAGATCTTCTTCTAAAACTTTTTCAAGTTGTTTCTTAAGTTTAGTTGGATCTATACGTTTAAGCCATATTCCTGCAAAATCAGCTGAAGCCACTAACACATATTCACCAGCATCGCCTAACTGATATAAACCTTCACCAATGCATTTATAGATTGGACCAAAACGACCGTGGTTCATTCCATGAGCACCGTAGACTCTTTTATCTACAGTGATTATTTTGCCTAGATTAGGACTTTTATTATTTCCTAATCCGCCTATGACAACACATTTATCACCTGACTCCAATGGTCTTTCCATAATTAAATTTCCTATGCTTAGAATTTAAAAACCCAAAAAATGTATAAAACAGCAATTATTATATTAAACCAAATTAAAAAAATGTTTAGCTTTCTCATAGTCTATTAAACAGAAACATTACTCCAAACAGTGCTAAATAAATTAAAATTCAACACTGTTCAGGCTAATGTTACAGTGGAACAATCTTCTAAAATAGTCTTATATATAAATCTCTAATTAATAAAGAGAAATAAAATATTAGATTATTAAGTAAAATTTAACGTCCACGTATAAACATAACTATCTTCGTGGCAGTTAATGCGCTAAAGATATTTGGCTATTTGAGATAAACTGCAGGGTGTCAACCTTATTAGTGAATGGAAATAATCCATTCGAATATAGTGTTACACGTGAACTTATCCACGTGTTTCGTCTCATTAACCTAGAGACTCGTCAGACACTGAGGTTTTTGATTTCCATCAAGTCAGGGTACGACCTACGAAGAACAGCAGGTATGTGATGACCAATAGCCAAAGCTAATGGAATGTAGTTACTAGTAGTGTTCGCATAATCGCGAGCTGTTTTGATCTTTGCAAGACAAGCTTTAAGCTCAGCTTCCTTGCGCCGAAGAGCGCGGATTTCTTCGACCAATGCTGCTTCTTTGGCCTTAGTATCTTTGAAGATATTTACAATCTCCATTGCTGCTTCTTTGGCAGTACTCTTTTTCTCATCAGCGAGAGCTTCAGTCAAAGCTTCTTGAATTTCGGTTGAGAGGTTTTCTGTAACGAATTCGTCTTGAGATTTATTCGAACGGTTTGCCAAGTTAATGATGTTTGTGAAATTCATTAGAGTTCCTTTTTGAGAGTCATTTGAAGATTTAAATAGCCTTAACTTCAATGGCTAATACAGTATTGCAGATTAATAATATATATTTTAAAAAATCTGGAATATGATTTTATTTAAATGGGTGATATAGTGATGTATCCATCACGTGGACTAGTCCATTCTTCAGAATGCCCACCTCTAAACACATGGTATAATATTACAGACGGTTTTCCATTTAACGATATATCCATTTCAAAATCATCTATTCTCATTAGTAATAAATCGTTTTCATATATTAGTTCAATACTATGTTTTTTACCAGGCACGAATTTTAATGGTGTTAATACATTATCACCATATTTACCTATTTGCTTAGGATGATAAATATAAAAAATAACATTACCGTCATTTTTCCACATTGGTCTAACAGACCAACCTGTGATTTTAGGACTACCACCTGTTGGACAATCGCCAGCACCAAAACCTGGTAATTTACCGCCGAGACCAAAATCAAAGTTTTCATCAAAAACTACATTATATCTCATTACGAATTTATTTAATTCTATAGAACTAAACGGTGATGATCTCTTAACACTAACAAGGTGACCACCTGCAGAACCATATAAATTTTCTAATAATTTAACTGTTAAAAAAGGTATAAAAATAGGCTCGTTATAATACTTTATAACGTTGTCAATTAAAACATCTTCCCAGGTTTTATTTCTCACATCTAGCTGAGATATAGTTTCTTCTTTAGTATTTTTTATTGGTTTTATTTTAACTCTCTTATTTCTTAAAATTGCACCATAAGAGCTAAGATTAAATAAAATAGCGTTATCGTGATAACCTGCGTTCTCCATGTAAGGCGGATATCCGTTAACACCAATAAATTTACTTTTTGGCATACCTATTCTACCGTAAGTACCATCAAAGCTATTTCCGGTCCAATTATGAATAACGGAAGAACGATTATTTAAAATAAAGTATATTAAATCATTTGATATAAAATTATCAATATCCAGATTGAATAAATAATCGCCACTTGCCAAGTTATGCGATAAATTTTTTGCTTTAACAATATCGTATTTTTCTTCACAATAAAATACTGTTAAATTATTTGATTTTATTTTTTCAATAAATTTATCAGTTCCGTCTGTACAGGGATACACTATAATTACAAGCTGATGAATTGTCCCTTCTAAAACATTTAAATTGTAAATTAATGTTTTAATAGCTTGTGAAAACCTGTTACATACCTGGGAACAAAAACTAATTTTCATATTCTTTATAATAGACCCAATCATTAATTTGACAATGGGTGGCATTTATTTTTGTCATAGTAGATTTAACTTCTTCTTTTAACAAGATTGGCATTTCCTGAAATTTAGTAAATTTTTTTAGATTCGCACAAGTGACGCAATTATTCATAAGCATAGAACCTTCACAATAAGTATTTTTTTGATTCATTGTAACCGGTTCTCTTTTACCAAATATTTTATCCCAGTTATCGGAAAATTGTTGATTTGATATTAACGCGGGTCTCGACGCTGACCCTTTACCACCATCACTGCTCATAATTACTTTTCCTTAAAATCTAAATTACTTAGAAAAAAATTCAATTTCTGCTTTAGTTAATGATCTGTAACTTTCCAGGCCACTGTAACATGTTTTATTAAGTTCATATCTGTTTTTGCATTTTTTCTTTACTATGATAAACATAAAATTCCCTCTCTTACATACCTACTTTTTCATCGACATGTACTAAACATGTCTCTACAAATGTTGGTAATTGTTTTATAGTCATCTTGGAATATCCTTATTAACTTCGGCTAAAATGCTTTTCATAAATTTATCGGATGCGTGAAAAGCATCCAATTGAATTCTACGTGTAGTTTGATCAGTCATTTCATCTGTGGCATCTATTCCAATTTCAATTGCTTCGCATTCCTCAATTGTGGCAGACATAACTTTTGTTTCCAGGTATCTATCTTTAATATCTAGACATACTTGCAACACTTCCTTCATAGGAATTATTGCATCGTCAGTATATGTAGATTCTGCTATACCTAGACCAATCTTAATTCTAAAAGCGATATTGTACCAATCAGTAGGAGTCTGCGTATTATCTTTAAAAGCCTGTAGGGATAATCTAGGTACTCTTTTGATTTGATCCTGTACTGATTTAGGTACAGCGAAGATAATAGGAGTATTAGATTTACATTTTTTCTTTTTAATTACAGTCATTTTATAAAGTTATGATTTCGATTAATTTCATTTCATTTAGAGTATGGGTGAATTTAGTAAAAAAATCTTTAGCTCTATCTGCAGACATATCTGTTGGATAGCGAAAATTGATTCTGTTACTCCCATCAGTAAATGTTTCTTTACTAATACTAAATGAGCCTTTATCGAGTTTACCTATTTTTATAAAAAGTTCTTCTAAAAACGACAGTTCTAGAATTTGAACATATGGGTCATTAGTAATAGTTAATACAAAGGTTGTATTTTGATCTGTATCCATAATGATTAAGAATGTTCTATTATTTTAATACCTGCTGCATCTATTGCAGATTGGCAAATTTTACACGGTTTAGCTAGCAGTAATCTACCTGATCTACCTACACGTGTAACTAATATACGATGCGCTTTTGATAAATCTCTACATTTTAAAATAGCAGCTACTTCAGCATGTAGGAAAATTTTATAAGGTTCATCGAAATTGGCTGACAGTTCCTTCATGTAAGGATGCGACTTAGTGTAGTCGTTCCAACCAATACTTAAAACCTTACCTTTTTTATCAAAGATGACTGCTTTTAGATCGAATTTCATTAAATGGAATGCGCCGCATAAATGTATGAATTAAAGGAATCAATCGCAATTTGTTGACTAATTACGGTATATTTGACTTCTCTAATTATTTTATCAGATAATTTCTGCTCAATATCCAGAACATCCATTTCTTTAAATTGATTATGTAATTCTAAAACTTTTGCATAATGCCAAACAGCCTGTGTTACGGAGGCAATTATTTTTTCTTTAGATACTTTTAATATTTGAAGTGAAATATTACGCTCCGAATCTTCAGTCAATCTCATTTTTGACTGTAATGTTTTATCTATCTTCATCATCGCCGCCATAGATTTATTAGCTATAGAACAAGCGGCTTTGGATAAACTCACCTGTTTAATAACAACATCATTTAGACTTTTAGATATCAGGTTATCTAATTTATTAGACGCTTTCATTTTTTCCACTTTCGCTTATTACCACTAAACTTTGAAGTGTATGATTTAAAAATATTTTTAATCTAGCTATATAACAATTTCTTCTGAAGTCTTTAGATATGTTTAAATCAACTGAATTATATTTTAACATTGATAAATAAAATATTTTTACCAAATGATTAATTATAACATGCCTTTTAAACGTACCTCTATTTAAAGAAGCGATATATTTTTCCAAATCACTGTTATTGTAATATTTTAGATATGTTTTTATCGACACCCACCTTAGATCTCTATACAAAATATTTCTATTGGTATGTGTGCATTCAGTATCTAACCATTGGTTAATTTTGGCTGTAATCTCAGGGGCAATGTTTGTTTGAAAATTACTAATGTTCATTTCATTGAAGGGTGAGTTCTTTAATTAATTGCTTGCATTCATTTGGATAATTACGATTTAAAGCTTTCACGTAACCCCAATGACTAAACCATTTGATACTATTTAAGATTACTTCTTGTTTATGAATAAAAGTATTAATTCCAGGATTTTTATCAATTGGTAACTCCATATACATTCCAATGTATAACGGTACCCTCAATTCAGTTTTTTCATACACGGTCATTCTGTCGGCATCGCGTATAATATCTTGATAAATATTTTTCTTATATCTTTTAGGATATGGCTGTTTTGTTGATGATATCGTATCTAAAATATCATCAATTACAGTATCGTTTACTCTAGATACTTTAGGTATCATTTCATGCACACTCTTGAAACCATTTAAAGCAATTTTAATATTGGCAGTATCCGATGAAGACACTTGTGTATGATTGAAATCATGATAAAGAGCTGCCAGCAATATGTTTTTAATTTCTACATCTGTTAAGTTATGCAGTATTGAGCCTTCATATGCATTTAAAACAACACTGTAAGTATGATGTTTATTATGATAAGTATTATTTAATTGAGTCATATCTAGAACACGATAATGTTCTAGATATGGTAAAATTTTATAAAATTTAAAAATGGCATCTAAAAAATTCACATGATGACTCAAACACCTATTCTTGATAGCATTATTTATTGCGTCGTTATCTTCTTCTTTATCGAACATTTTTATTCCATTATTTTATCTATATGCAATATCTTCCATCATCCGCGAATTAACTTTTAATTTATTAGTTAACTTAGGATTTTCCTTAGCTAAGATTTTCCTTAATTCTATATCAGATGTTAATCTATTATAATTAGCTTTAAGTAATATATCTTCCTCGTTACCAGTACTAATGAACATGTTTAAAGCAAGCACTTGATCTAAAATAGGAGTGTCTTGAAATATGACACATAAGTCAGCTATATGAATGCTAGACTTTGTATATAAAGATAAATTGTAGGGTGTCGAATGATGAGCAAATTCAGTATTTCTAATAAGACTATTGTTTCTTTTAGAAATTACAAATTTAAACATAGAGTCAGGATGACTGAGCTCCATTGTTTCACCCGATAAAAACACTCTAACGTCTTCTTCCATACCAAAATTAGCAAAAAGATTTAATGCTCTTTTTATAGACGACTTTACATTCTTTTTAATGTAAGGTGGTTTCTTAGGTAAAATTACAGATGGATAACTATAACTGCTGTTATAATAGATAGTATTTGAACAAGTAGAAGTGGATAGAAATCCATTTTGTATAGAATAATGAAAGCCAGATGTAGTGGCTGTGGTTGATGAAAAAGGTTGAGTTAAATAAATTGACCCAGTAGTTGATGTCATCAAACTAGATGTGGTACTACCAGAATAATAAAGATTAGTCATAGTAGTACCACAAGTAATTAACTGATTGTTACTCAGTAAAACAGGCATTTAGGTCACCTTTATATTAACCACCTGCAATTGGACGTATAGCCACCGAATTTTTATCAATCACATCTTCAGCGCGATCTGCTTTTCGATGTGTCATAATTTCAGATTTACCTTGGCGCTTAAGAATATCTACTTTATCAGCTAGCACTAATTCAGTGACATCTTGATCATCCATGTCTTCTACCATTTTATTAAATTGATCATCTGTTAAAATAATCTCATTAATATCTTCAATGTTTTTATTTGTCACTTTCACTTTACGAGTGAATTTTTTATGAGGGTATGTTTTAGTCGTGAAGAAGGAATAACCTTCTTTCATTTTCTTTCTAATGAGTTCTAACATCACTTCACGATTTTGCTCATCCCATGCCAGGGAAATGTCGCCTAACATACATAGGAACGTGCATGTACCCATATACTCTTTTTCAATTACATCCGTGTTCATTTTGTTTTCCATTTTGTTAATTCGTTTAAAATTTCAGATAATGCATGTGCTTGGTTCACAGGCGTACTTGCAAAACAATCAGATAAAATAAAGTTTTGTTTAGAAGCTGCAAAATAAAGTTCACGCATAAGAGGTAAATTATTATTTGCCCAAACTCTCCATAAATTTAAGTATTCCTCCCAAAGATTCACGGTTGGATCTAAAGGAGGTTTACCTTTTCCGGCACGCCACGTAGAATAACCTTTGATTTGGGTCTGATAAATTACTTCGATGCTTCTACCATCTGGCATAATAGCATTAAATGCACTAAATCGTTTATCGCCTTTGGTGGACACTTCATACCCACCACGTCGCTGCCATGTAAACATATTAAATCAAATTATTTAAATTAACAGATTTATCAAGATGCTTAATTGCATTCTTAATATACGCCACAGCATTTAACTTATTTGTTAAAAATTCACGAGATATATTTGAATTGAAACCATGTATCAAATTTCTCAAATATTTCTCAGTTGTTTTACCATCATCCATTCCAGCATATACTAATGCTTGCAATAACTTAACTTCATTTCTACCTGTATTTTTCAAGAAATCAATTAAAATTTTTTTCTCTGGTGAAGGTGGTTCGTTAATGTCGATTTCATCTGCAGAAATTATTTTAAATCCTGTATGATTATTTAACAAAGCATCTGATTCGCGTTTTGCATTATGATACAAAATATAAAAATTCAAAGTTGTGTCAAATGGAACTGATGTAAGTTGTGTGTTTGCGTTGTACATTTTTGCTGGATGGTTAGTTGATTAATAACTTTGAGCTACTGTGGAAATTGTTTGTGATTTAATATATGCAGAGAGCATATGTTCCTGTTTCTTTACCTTATTAAAATAAGTTTTGTTTCTAGAGCCATTATAACAAGATAAAGCTTTTACTTCATTATTTTTGTTTGATTTAAAACATTCTTTTAAAACAAGTGTGCCTACTTCTACAGACACTTCTTCATTAAATAGATTTCGTTTATTTATTTTATCACGGTGATATTTTTCTATCACCTGAGCTAAACCGCGTGCATTGTGGTTTGATTTAGCTAATTTATTAAAGCCACTCTCTACCTTGATTAAGGCGATGAATGTTTTAGGATTGATGTCATTCGAGTATGAATGAGCGTAGGTGTGACCTACTATTGATTTGGCTTGTTGTTGGGTAAGAGAAATTAAAGAATTGTCAGCCACCCAACCAGCTGTTATTTCTTGCTCATTTAACGAGCGGATAAAAGAATCTAGTGTATCTGCAAATACACTATTTGAGAGTAAACAACAGTATAAGAATATAAGTTTGATATGTCGCAAAATAAATTACCCTTCTTTAAAGATTGAATTACTTATGCAAGTTTTTAATTTGCATATTATTAGAAGACTTAATTAATCTTTGGCTAAAGTATACCTTTGAGAAAACCACCAATCTTTCACATAATTCCAAGCATCTTGATAAGTGGGAAATGTCATTTCTTTTTTCTTATCTTCAATGGTATTTTCCGGTATTATCAAACAATTTTTATATTCTTCTATTGGATCAAATCCATACTCAAAAACAGGTTCGCTGATAATGACTACCCAACAATCAATGTTATCTTGTAAAACTTTTACACCGGGTTTAAATCTAGCAAAGATGAATGGTAATTTCGAGTTTGACATTTTAATTTCCTTTAAAGCGTTATTGCATATTAGTAATATGTGGTTAAATTTATTTTAAAACAAAAAAAAAATAAGAGCCCAGATGGTTTATTTTATTAAAGTAGAATTTACATTATGTTGGCTTTCCAAACCAACATTGTTCTCCAGAAATCCAATCAAAACCATCTTCGACATATTCTTTATATGTCCAACCAAAACAATCATGTTCACCTTTATTGTTCTTTAATATAAGATGGGTAAATGTGTGGCTGCCTCCGTTTATATAAACGGAAGTTGTGATTTTTTCATGAAACTCGTCATCGTGATGCTTCCATATGCGTTCACCTATTTTACCTTTTATTAAAGGTAAATTTTGAACAACATCTGTGGCGTTTTTAGTTAACCCCACATAGCAATCTTTTTCACTTTTACATTGAAAAAATTCACTCATGATAAATCCTTTCCGCAGCTGTGCTGCATTAATTAAAATTACTATCTCATCAAAGTTATATATGATTGAAAAAATCTAGATTAAGATTTAAATCTGTTCTGTATATCAAGTAACTTTTCTTTATGTGCTTCAATTCGTTTATTTGTTTTAGCTGCTGAAATAACTTTTGTATCACTAATACCAGCTGACTTTAGAGTGCTCTCTAAAGCTTCAGTTTGAGTTTTTAGATTACTAGAAAACTCAGAATTAGCTTTGACTTCTTCTCCTTGACAACCTTTGACACTAACAGCATGGTTAATGAAAGTACGCTCACCTCTATCTACAGGACTAGCCCACGCTGCTACCTTTACATGGTCACCTGGCTGACAACTGTCTAACTTAGCAATTAATCTCTGTGCGACATCGCTTTTTAGATCTAATGATAATAACATTACATTATCACCATTTGCAATATCTACCCTTAGTTTAGGATAAACATTTCCTGCACTATCTTTGTTTTCCACAAAGCTTACATTTTTCAACTCACCTTCTACTTTGACAGGCTCAATACCTGCAACATTCAATTCAGTTATAGCTGCTACTGTGGCACCTGCTGAATCTTTTCCAGAGAAGCCTTTCTTCCATACATCATCACCTACATTTGATCTAGCTACACTAATTGCTTTTTCTAGATCATCCGTATGTGCGTAAAAACCACCAGCAATGGTAGAATATAAAACTAATGATTTCGGCATTTCAATTTCCTTTAAGTTATCACATGTTAGTAATATGTGGCTAAACTATTTTAAAACAAAAAATAAGAGCCCGCTATGGTTTATTTTATATTCAATTTAATGCATTAATTAAAATTGAACTTCGTCACATGTTTTTGAAATTCAAGATCAAGAATCTTTAATTCAAAACCTCGTTCCCATTCTGTCTGCTCTTTTGTACCAATTTATTATATTCTAATATATTTATGACCATACATATATATTATTTTTAAGGATTAAAAATGCAGTACCCTTGGATCGAAGAAGCCGAAAAATATCTTGGAATGAAAGAAATACCTGGATCTAAACATAATTCCACTATTTTAACTTGGTTAAAAGAACTAAAAGCATGGTGGAATGATGACGAGACACCTTGGTGTGGAACAATGGTGGCACATTGTTTTAAGTCATGCAATATAGAAGTTCCTGAATTATGGATGAGAGCTAGAGAATGGGAAAATTGGGGAGTGTCTTTAAATGATCCGACTGAAGGGTGTATCGTCACTTTCTCAAGAAAAGGTGGTGGTCACATCGGGTTCGTAAAAGGAATCACTGCTGATAATAAACTGTTAGTTTTAGGCGGTAATCAAAATAATAGTATTAGCATTGCAAAATTTGATTTAGAAAGAGTCACTTCTTATAGATGGCCTAAAGAAATAACACTGCCTAAAAATGAAATATTAAAAAAAATAAATATTGCTGGCGAAGTAAGTACTGATGAAGCTTAGAGATGTTATACATAAACAGGTATCTGAAAAAGATACCTGTTTATGACCAAATGAAAACTATAAATATATTTTAATTAAAGTCTTTTCATTAAACTATCTAACAGACCTGTAGACCTTTTACGGTTCTTTTTCAACATATCGTTAATAGATGTTTGTGATACAATTGCGTTTAATAGTTTATCTTTCATGTCACTGGGCATGCCAGGCATAGTTAATATTTCTTTGTATTTATTTACAGCTGCTTGGTTTTCAGCTGTACCGACAGTGATCCAATTAGTTTCATTGTTTAACTGTTTTTCAATTAAACACCCACCAGTCACTTCACTGCTTCTGTAATTTACATTTCCTATAGTAAATGTATTATATTGAATTTCTTCTACATTTTCAACGTTCATTTTGGTATCTTTCAAAATTATTGGTTAACTACCGCAACTACCGACATAATGACATGCGTCACATCTATCACAGCCATCCACTTTTATAAGTGATTTAGCACCACATTCAGGGCATTCTTTACCTGCTAAACTTTTATGTTTGACAGTAATTTCAGGCACGGTAGCTTCGATATAATTGTTATCTTTACCTGCTAAGATTTGTTGAATAGCATAAGAGATAACAGCCACATCTGAATTGTGATGACGAGGCACTTTTGTCCCATCGCTTTTAGTGTACCAATCATATCTGATTTGATGCTTACCAGTGGATATAGATCTGTTATCTTGTAATGCCTTAGTAAACAAGTTAAAACTCGTTCTAGCAATCAAAGACATAGTTCTAGAGTACACTGTCACCCATTCAGCTGGCACGCTCTCAGGTGAGACCGTAATGAAGATTTCAATAGGTCTGTCTATCGTAACTTTGGCGCCATTTTTAATACCGTCAATTTTCATAAACGACACTGTGACGTAAAACGTGTAATCACCGTTATCACCATAATACTGGATCTTGTCGGTGACTGATTGTAATTTACCAGTCGGTCTCTTAACAATCAAAACGTTATTAGGGTCAACCTCATTAACTGTGTTAGTTTGAGTCGAAGCCTCTTTAGGTTTATCCACACTCAAAACTGACCCTAAAATATTGTTAGGACGATACGTGCTAATACCTTTGAGCTTACTCTCCCAGGCTTGATCATACACTGTTTTGAAATCATCAAAAGGATAATCGCTTGGAATATTTACTGTCTTACTGATAGATGTATCAATATACGGTTGAACAATTTTTAATATTGCAACGTGCTCAGCTGGTGTTAATTCTAATGCTGTTACTATGCTAGGTGGTAAGGTATCTTTAACGATATATTTTTTATCCATGTAAAAGAATATATCGCTATAATCACAGATAGCTTTTAGTAATGTGTCAGCAAATGGTTTTTCTAGAGTAGATAAATACACTCTTAATGAATGATCTACTACTGCATACTCCTGTGTAGATCCATCGGACATGCGTTTCTTACGAGTATATGCTAAACTGTAAGGTGGCTCAATTCCATTGCTGGCGTTATCTGCAAATGCTAAAGATACAGTACCTGTAGGTGCAATACTTAAAAGATGCGAATTGCGAATACCAAATTCTTTAATAGATGTTTTAATATGGTCAGGTAATCTAGAAGCAAATGTACCTTCTTCTAAATACTTATCAATGTTCAATAAAGGAAAAGATCCTTTTTCTTTAGCTAAATTCACAGAAGCAGTATATGCCGCATTCCTCATTGTTTCAGCAATTTTTTGAGATACATCTAAACCTATAAACCCATTGTATTTAATACCTAGCATTGCTAAAGCATTTGCTAAACCAGTAAAACCTACACCAATGCGACGTTTGTTGTTAGCTTCTATTCGCTGCTGCTCTAGGGGCCAAAGTGTAGCGTCTAATGTGTTGTCTAAGAATCTTACTTGAATAGCTACTGACTCTTCAAATGAAATATAATCAAAATAAGCATCAGAAGTAAAAGGATTTCTTACAAATTTAGGTAAAATAATGGGACCTAAATCACAGCAACCATAATTGGGAAGAGGTTGTTCGGCACACTGCGCAGTCATGATTCCGTTAAAAATACCAGAGTGATTTTTCTCTTCGTTGAAGCAGTATACATTAGGTTCTAAATATTGACGTTTTTGTTTAAATGTCAATTGAATAAAACGACTAGCTTCTCTGTTAGTAATGCCCGAAATGTCTACTCTGTATGTAACTAATCCTAAATCTCGTAATTTAGAGATGTTAGATCCAGAGACAATAATTCTCCAACAATCCTGATTATCGTAAATAGCAAACCCACCTCTACCATCAGGCATATCTTTCTGTCCAGCTTTTCTTCCAATAGAAATTGTACCAGATACTCCAAGTGTATTTAGCATTAACTTAACATTGTTCAGAAAACTTCTATCAACTGACCAAATTGTCACTGCTTTATCTTGCATTGATCCGTCTGAATCTATTAGACCAGCAAGCCAATTCAACCTTGTACTAATGTCGTATGTATTATTTGGAACAAAATCTTTATCTGCTGGGTATGAATCCAAACTAGCCATTATTCTTTTTACTGAATCTGTGGACTGGTCTGAAAATGCACTTATCGATAATTTATTAATTAAATTACATTTTTCATTGTAAAGCCAAATTCGGTTTGTTTCTTTCTGCCCGTCGCCACTATAGAAACCTTGCGTGTATGCTTTTTTGCAATCTACGTTCATTAATCCTGAAATTACAGGAAAATTAAATTTACTTAACTTAGAATCAAATTGAAGATCTTTAGCTTCAACACGTGTACCGTCAGCCAAAATGAATTTATGGTAAGGAGTACATGATAATTTAGTTCCGTCTGAAAACTCTAAATCAAAAATTTCTTGATTTTCGCCAGTGATTTTTGGAACTACCCATGACCACTCAAAGCCATTCCAAATTTGAACATCTTGACCTACTAATGAATCGATTCGTAAATAACCTACATCTGTGAGAATCAATGTATCACCAGTGACACAAGGATTTGTAGCATCTAATGTTTCACAATAGCGAAGATTATTATCGCTATTCATGTTGTCTCTAAACAAGATACCTGGTTCAGCAAAATCATAATTGGACTTCATGATCTTACTCCAAAGATCAAGTGCATTTACTTTTTTGTAAACCCAAATACCATCATTTCTTTGGTAAGCACCTTCATCAATTAATTTCTTTGATGGCTTGGCTTTATGTATTAACTCAATTTCATCATTGCAATTCTTAGCTTGCATAAATTCATCTGTAACAAAAACTGATACATTGAAATTATTCCAGCGCCCAGGTGTGCGTTTAGCAGTAATAAACTCTTCCACATCTGGATGGTCAATATTGAGCACACCCATTTGTGCGCCTCTTCTTCCGCCAGCTGATTCGATAGTTTTACAACTGATATCAAAAACATCAATATAGCTACAAGGTCCACTAGCCATAGCGCCTACACTACCAACTACTGCATTCTTAGGTCTAATTTTAGAAAAATTATATCCGACACCACCGCCTCTACGCATAGTTTCAGCGGCTTCACGCAACGCTTCGTAAATACCTGGATTACCCTCGCTATCAAATCCTTGGATTGAATCACCTACTGGCTGCACGAAGCAATTCATCAACGTAGCATCTACACTGGTGCCGGCTGCTGACATGATTCGTCCAGCACCAATTGCACCTTTTTGCATATTAGCAAAAAATGTATTTTCCCAAGCTTGTTGAGAATCTTGATTTTCTATTGAAGCAATTCCTTTAGCTACACGGTGATAAATATCTTCAGCTGATTTCTCATCGCCTTTTGCATATTTTTCTAAGAGCACATCTGTTGTAATTGATTGTGGTTGCATTTGTTAAATACCTTTTTTGGTTAAAGAATTTGGTCGTACAAATTATTGATGAAAATGATTATTTTTAACAAAAAAAAAATAAGAGCCACTGCTGGGTTATTTTTTATAAAAAGTATTAATGAACAATGTAATCTTTAATTATCTTCCCTACAGTTCCTGGGTTAACAATACATGCAGGTACAAAAACTTTCTTTTCTCTATTTTCACCATAATGTCGAATATGTCCACGCCGAGGATGTTCACGCGGTGATTTACGTGAACCAGAATCACTTTCTGTTTTAGTATCAACAGTTGGTTTATTTTCAGATAAGTTTGTAACAGTTTCACTGTCATTATGCTTAACAATTACCATCCGATATTCAGTTTCTACACTAGGACCTTTACCTTTTGTAGGTTTTCTTTTAATTTTTGTATGTGAAACATTGCTACATGACAATACTTCAATTAATTCTAATACTGCAATAGATTCATCGTGTGTATCTATAACACCTGCTTGCATCTCCTTAGATGTCAATTCATTTTTAAACTCTCCAAACGGAATACACATATTCACGATAGGCACTTGAATATGATTAACATCTTTGAAAATTTCAGCAGTAGATGCAGTATTTGTGTTTTCTTTATTATTCTTCACCAGTTGTGTGATTTCTTTATCTTTAGTCATTACAACATAAAATGGTGAAAAATGCCATCTGTGGTCTCCTTTAACTATTGAATTATAAAACACAAATACTGCTATTTTACCTTTTTCTAATTGTTTAGCTACAGCAATACGCTTATTAGAAAATACGGTATTCTCTAAACCTAAAACAGTTTCAGCTAATCCAGCTTCACCTGTACCAATTGCTTCAAACTCAATTACAATTTCATTAAATGGTAGATTAAGTTCATCTGGTAAAATTTTTAAACCGTCGTCGAAAACTCTTCCGTTTACCGGCATAATGAATTTTTCTGCCCTCAGTGCAATATCTAAAACATCATTCATCTCTGCTATTGCTTTTGGGTAAATTTTATTTATTTTACTTACGTATTTGCGCAGATGTCTAACAGCAGTTGGGGTGTATCTTTCAAATTCCATAAATTTTCTTTCTCGCAGCTATGCTGCATTTGGTTAATTAACTAGTTCCAATTGAATAATATAATATTGAGAAAATCTAGAATAAGAAAAAAAAAATAGAGCCCCACTTGGGTTATTTTCTAATAATATTAAAATCATTAATCTTCAGGAAACTCAGCATCATAATCGGCTTTGTCTTTCCTCAGTCTTGCTTGATGCTTTTCTTTATCCCAGCACTCTTTGCATATGACTAACGCTTCGTCGCCTTGAGCGGCGTAAAAATCATACCAGCGCCAAGTTCTGGTATTTTTCTGAAGCACCTTTGTTTTGCAATCAGGGCAAAACACTTCTTCATTTCCTACCTCCTCTTCTTGTTTTTCCAAACAATCAGAACAGATACAATAACCTTCACGCCCAAAGGAGTCATTCTCGTATTGAATGACGTATAACAAAGATGGGTCAGCTTCTACATGCTCGCAACCGCCCCACTGGGCAACTTCCTTTACCTTCTTTTCAAGAGACATACCAGCAGCCGAATTTTTTGTAAACCAATTCATGATAAATCCTTTTTCACAAGAAAGAAGAAATTAATTTCATCAATTACAGCATTTGAAGCAGCTGATTTACCAATCAATATTTGATGATTGAATTCAATCACTGAATCAGTTTTTAGTTCACTCATTTCTTGAAAAATCCGAACATTAGCACCGTCAGTGCCATTCAAGAATTGATAGATATCGTATCTAAGTGAGTCGTCACTATTGTATCCTATAAAGTATACTTTACTTGTACCCCCAGCTACTGTTATTCTACATTCACAAACAGTTAATCTAGAATGACCAATATCATCTTCGACTTTAATCTGTTTTACTTTTACAATATTCATGATAAACCTTTCACAGCAGTGCTGTATTGATTAAAATTACTATCTCATCAAAGTTATATATGACTGAAAAAATCTAGATTAAAGAAAAAAAAACAGAGCCCCAATGGGTTGTTTTTTATATATAGATCAGATAATTGTAAAATCTGAATCAGTGACCAGTTTAGAATTTACACCAATCAAGATAGCCAGTGTTTCACCACTATCTAATCCAATAACAGTGTTTCCAACGTTTGAACCGCTACCTTGGTAGATATTGAGTTCATCGTAAAATAGATCACTTAACTTGATCTTATCGGAGCCGTCTTTGAAATCAGTGACCTGTGCTGCATCCGACAGTACAGAGGTTGCATTGATTTTTGAGAACACGAACGTATCATCACCGGTAAAACCAGTAATTATATCTGATCCACCTTTACCGTAAATGTTGTCACTAGCTGCTGTACCGCCAATGACATCTTTACTAGTAGTTCCAAAAATACCATCCGCTGTTCTTGTTATCACACTCATGACATCATCGTTGACAATGTTACCAACTGCCCAGTTGCTGCGCAAGCCTTCAGCGCCATTCGTAACGATGCTTGCCCCTGTTGCAGATTTCAAATCAACATAGAAGTTTTCTTTAGACTCGTATGAGGAGTCACCGATCACATGTACAGATACTGTTTTAGTTGTTTCGCCTGGAGCGAAAGTAACTGATTCAGTAGTGGGTACATAATCGATACCGGCTTTAGCTGTACCGAATGTCTTCATTGTCGTTGTGTAATTGACAGTGACTTCTTCAGTAGAAGCTTTATTTAATTGAAGGACAAAATTCATATCTGTAAGACCTGAATTTCCTTCAATGACTGAAGTGTTGTTAGTTTTGAAACCAACTGTTGGGTTAAGTGCTAAATCATCATTAATGATTGTGGCCGATACCCAACTACTCTTTAGTCCTTCAGCGCCGTTTGTAACGATTTTTGCACCTCGCGCAGATGTCAAATCAACATAGAAGTTTTCATTTGCTTCATAAGCTTTATCTGCAACGACATTAACAGATATAGTCTTAGTTGTTTCACCTGGATTGAACACTAAACTACCCGTGGTAGGTACAAAATCGGTTCCACCTTTAGCGGTACCAAAAAGTTTTTGTTCAGTGGTGTAATCTACAGTAACGATTTCGCTGGATGCAGATGATAGATTCACTGTAAAACCCATTACAGTTGTACCTGAATTTCCTTCTAAGATAGAACTGTTGTTAGTATTGAAACTAACTGTCGGCATCGGGGCTACATCATCGTTGACAATGTTACCAACTGCCCAGTTGCTGCGCAAGCCTTCAGCGCCATTCGTAACGATGCTTGCACCACTGCAAGAAATAAGGTCAACGTAAAAACTCTCCGTTGCCTCATAATTAGTGTCGCCGACTACATCGATTGTGATTACCTTAGATGTTTCGCCTGGAGCAAAGACTAAGACTGAATCTTTAGCAATGTAATCTGCATCTGTGAATGCAGTACCAAACAGCTTTTGGTTTGTGGTATAATTGACGGTAACATATTTATCAGAAGCTTCTGACAGTGTCACTGTAAATTTCATATCGGTAGTGCCTGAATTTCCTTCAATGACTGAAGTGTTATTGCAAGTAAAACCAACCGTGGGTTCATGAGTCGATTGTTCAACAGGGAAATTTTTAATAGTCACTGTATTACTTGGTGCGCCTAAAACCCCTGAAGAGTTTGTATATGCACCGTTCAACTGAATAGTAGACATCCCTGATTTATCAGAAACACCACCGATAAAATCAGCCCTGTATATATAAGGCGAATACAGGTCTTGTGTGAGGTTTGTAACCACACCGTTTTTCACGATGAGGTCAGCTAACGTGAAATTGTGCGGTACGTCGCTGAAAACAAATGTTAATTCAGCTGCACCACCGTTCTTGAGGGTCTGTAAATCAGTCGACAGACCTACAACTGTTTTCGATGTTGCCATGATAACTCCTGAAAAATTAATCATTTGAGATAGATTTAATTAAATAATTTAAATCTATCTCATTAGACGCCAGAATAATGATAGAAATCCACACAATTCCGACAATCGACCCAAATATTAAGAACACTATATCAACTGTATTGCAATCTGCAAACATTTACACCTTTCTCGCAGCTATGCTGCATTAATTATTTATTTTTCCACTTTCTGATTTACTTCTTTCAAGAAATCATCGCAGTCATCAATAGTCTTTTGAATACTGACTATCAATCTTTTCTGTCTGGTTTTTTGATTTGAAATTTTCAGCGCTAAGTTCCGAGAAATTTCTTTCTCTTTTGAAATATCTAACATGATAGATCCTTTAGGTTTATTTCTCATTAGTTATATGTGATTGAAAAAATCTAGATTAATATAAAACATAAAATCCACTACTAACCATAATAGAGCTAGTAGTGGATTTTATATTAATACTATTTTAATTATTTACTTGCTTCAACAGCAGGTTTTGGCACTTTTATAATCTTACACAAAACATCTATAAGTATCTGTATAACTGGTCTAGCTGTTTCATATAGAGCAGTATATTCAGCAGACTTAGCTATAATAGAATCTAGTGTAGCATTAAGAATTGCTTTCTTATTAGCTCCTTGACCAGACGTTGGAAACAGTTCTTCCAATTTTAGAATGGTCTCTTTAATGACCGGTAAAAGTGACACTACTAATTTAATTGTGTCTAATATATTTTTCATATTCATCCTTTAAAAAATTACCAATTAATAAAACTAGGTTTAGAATTAGAAACAGATTCGATTGTTTCAATATCCAAACCCTCTAAACTAAACTCTAATTCCTCTGGATTATCCGTTAACACAAACGGTGAAGTAATACCAGTTAAAGACTCAACAAACTGTTGACATTGCGACAATATCTCAAAACTTCTAGTTGAGATATTCATTTGCTCACCAGTATCTAAAGAACATGTATATACATATACCTGTGTTGTAGAACCTAATCTGTGTATGCGAGATACTGCTTGTTGCAAGATATAATCTCTAAAAGGAGAATCTAATAAAATCATGGTATCTGCCATAATTAAAGGCACTGCTGTAGATAATGATTTATATGTCGCAACTAAAGGATTTAATTCACTATCTTTTTCAAAAGAAGATACAATTGAAGCTAAATTAACGTTAGTTTTACCGTATACAACCAAAGGTAATAAACCAATTTCTTTTAAAAAGTTTTGTGTTTTTTCTACTACCTGAACAAAACTTGTAAACACTACTGTTTTCTTTACTGTGCTTTCGCATACGGATTTGAAATCAATTTTCTCCACCATATCTACATGGCATTGTATCCGTAAAGCACCAAAAACTCTACCTAAAGCTTCACCTTGAATTTTAAGTTTTATATATTTTACAATAGATTTAACTTCTCTAAAATTAGATTTTTTATCTGGCGGTAATATCGGTATAATCTTTGAACCTTCAAATCTATTACAAAACATTATTTCATCTTTTGCACTAAAATCACCGCCTGATTGTATAACCACAATGAGGTTTTTTCTATATAAGTCATATAAATCTATATCGGTTTTGCTAAAAATTTGATTTCTGTAATAATCTAGACAGTCGTAAAAAACGATTAAATCGTTTTTCTTTCTTGATTCATAATACTCGTATCTTTCAGCAATAAATTTTTGCATCTGTTTTTTCACTTCAGCTAAAGTATACTGATTTCCGTTTGGTATTTTTACTTTTATCTCAGAGAAAACAGGTGCTAATAAATTTAGTTCTTTTTTCTCAACTTTGAAAGTTACTAACCCTAATCTGTTATTAAGAATTTCCACTGCTCTTTTAGCAGATTTACCATATATCTTCCTAAAACTTTCTTCAACTTCACTATTGAATAAAGGATCAATTACTCTAAGTAAAGGTATGACTTCTAATGCAGTAGCTTTAAACGGTGTTCCAGATAACCAAATAACATTTTTTGATTTCACTACATCACAAAGTTCAATAAAATTATTAGATCTTAATGTATTAATTTCATTTAAATTATGACTTTCATCTAAAATTATAGATACTTTTTTACCTTTTAATACTTTAGAATATTCTAACGTTTTTGATAAAGCTTCATAGTGACATATTAAAAATTTTTCATTACCCGTTGGTAAATTTTCACTTGATGAAATCCAATATTTTTGAACAGTATTAAATAAATTTTTAATACTCTCTTCCCAAACTTTTACTAATGCTGCTTTAGGGCATACAACGATTGTAACATCTACATCTAACATCTCTGAAAGAGCTAAACTAGTATAGGTTTTTCCAGAACCAGCTGCAGCTGCTAACATGAATCCTTTTAAATTATATTTGTAAACATTTTCTTCATATACATTAAAGAATTCATTTTGAAAATCTAAAGGAGTAAAAATAAATTCTTTTAATTTTGACCTATCTAAAACTTTAGGAGCTAATTCTAAAGTTTTAGATAACCAAGTATACTCCAATAGCCTGTCTTTAATCTTAGTTAATGTTCTTACACTTATCTTAATTGAATGATTTGAGTTTGTAAGTTCGCTTAAGGTGTATAAAATATCAGTTGCGTAAAAAGACAAAAAAGAGAAACTATTACGGTCAATATGTAAGAACATGTTGGCGTTAATTTTATTTGTTTCCCAAACATTTTTGATATCTTTTTGAATAACATCTGCATCGACACCCTCAACAGTGATGATTCCATTATTTTCTCTGACAGTTACATTTCCTATTACTCTTTTTATATAAGAAAACACGGCATATCCTTTATGTTTTATTCATCTGTCTTCTTTTCTTCTATTTTTGGTTTAGCGTCTGGCTCTGTGGTTTCTTTTAATTTTAAAGCCGCGCCAACTGAAGCAAATAAAGTGGAAATAGCAATACCAAACTCTTGTATGTCAAAAGTTTTGTCTTTTATCACTACTACATAAATAGTCAAACCTATGGATATAACAAATGTCATAACTGCTAACCATCTAACAATATCATGCGTTTGATTATCTTTTCCGGTTAGTAACTGTGTAACAATATTTGACACCGTTCTTTTTTTACCATTTTCCATTTTAAATCACCTCTTATCATAAATAGATTAACACTGCATATAATTTATAATATATATAGTGTTTTTTCTACTTCAACTGATAAAGTATTCTCAATTATTCTTTCAATAGTTTCCCATTTACCACCACCTAAACCGGCACCAATTCTAGGAAATATAACTGGTAAGTTTCTCTCTAGTGCTAAAAAATTTACCTTTTTAAATATTTTTTCAATTGCATTATAATCCGTGTAGACGGTGCACGGATCTCTTCCGTAATTATACTGTCCAATACCTGTAACTATAACAAGTTCAGGTGCAACATATGTGAAAACACATAAACCTAATGATCCGGTTTTTCTGGTTTCTTTTAATAGATATTTATAGTCTTTATAGACTTCAGGATATTTTAATTTAATTTTCAATGCAAGTCCAGCACCCATTACACCCATTGCATTTGCAGAGTGTACTAAAATACCTCTAGTCTCATTTAAAATATCGTATCCGTATTTAACATCCATGAAATATAAACTCCTGTTATATGTAGATACAATGAATTTTTCATTGTATCTACATGGTGATTCAGTTTACTTCTAAAGTAATTTTAATTAGATTGAAATAATTACCTTCAGGGTTTTCAATTGTTATTGAATTTGTAGATCTAAAAGCATTATCAATTTGCTCTCTCATAAAAGGAGTTACAGATAAATAAATATTAAAATCATTACCGTCCAAGTCTACGTCCAAATGATTAAAATTACCAGTTATCTCACCTAGCGTTTTAACAAAATCAGATTGAGACTTTGTAAGCCATTTATTTTTATGGTTTATCCATTCAATTAAATTTTTAGCTAACGGTTTTCCAGTAATGATTTTGTTTTTTGACTGTTTAGTGCGTTTAGTTAAAATCAACATTTTTTATCCAAAAGTATTTATATCATTAATATAATTATCTATAGCTATAGCATAATCCGGTCCTGGTAACCACTGGTACCATCTACTGGAGTTTATATCTTCAACTGACTTAACTATTGTTTCCAGCGTTCGCAAGTTTATAATCATTTCTACATTTTTAAAAGCAATATATTTAAATACTGCATCAGTTGGCGTTTCTTTATATAAAACATTTTTATAAAAATAATCATCAAAAGTATAGAAATCTGTTACACCTGGCAATTCAATTCTTGGAAAATTTGGAAAGTCTTTATTTTGACCTCTTGAAAATTCGGGTTTAGAATGAATTGTACTTTCATTCATTGAACTAGGCATATATCCTTTATCAGTAATCTGTCTCAACAATTCAATGATTTCATCTAATTGAATTTTATCCTGAACGATATTTGGTATTTCAAATGGGTTATACATTTTAATCAACTGCCCTATATGCTAATGCTGGATATTTGACTGTAAAGTTTTGGACATTCCCACAAGCTGTGCATTTGTGTGGAAATTGTGGTGGATTAGAAACTAACATAGTGCCTGTCGGTTTCATTTCACCACTGCAAAATTCTTTATCGCACATATATTTAATTTCAAAAGTTTTTATTTCCACTTCTTTAATAGACATACATTTAAATTTTTCTATGTAATTTTTTAGGACCGTAAGGACTCCTACCCAAAGTAGATAAACGATTTTTATCTTTAATATCAGATACTTTTTTAAAAGTATCTGCAAATTTAGAATTTAAATTTGTATCTACAAAGGTTGGACTAAGAGTGGTATTCGTATCTGATCTATAAAAATTAGAATAAATATTAGGATTAGAGCTTGTACCACTCATCATTATAATTCCTTTATAAACGTTTGTTCACCTCGTTTGAGAGTAAAGTTATCTTTATCCATATCAGCATGTATCTGTAAACTAGGCATTTCTTTTTGTAATAGCAATACCCATTCTTGAATTAATTTTCTAAGAGTTTGATGTACTGTTTTACCAGACCTCAATTCCATAATGTATAATATTTGATTGATATCACAGCTATAGTCTATACCTACTTTATAACCCATCGGTGTGCAGTATTGCGCATAACAAATATCTTGATTTGTTTTTACAGCTAATGTATACCAATATTGATATTCAGACAAAAGATTACTTAATTCATTTTTTAATTCAACGGTTAAATTGTCTAAATAAAAATCATGAAAACCTCGGTCAATTGTCAATGGCTCCATTGCAATTGTCCCATTGCGATGACGGTGTAAATCACGATAGGATCCAAAATCTAATTCACCTACTACCTTGGCTCTAAAATGACTTGATATATATTTGTTTAATTTAGAAAATTTTTCTCGCGCACTTAATGTTTGATAAAGCGAATAGTTATCCCCACTATGACTATCATCTGCAATTACAATTAATGATGTTTCGAAAAAATCTACTTCTTGATAAAAGAATGAGTCATCTACAAATTTATTTCTCTCTTTGAGTTTATCAATATCCATAGCAGCATACGGATATTTTTCTTTTAACTTAGTGAGTACTGCTACAGCAATATCTTTCATCTCTTGGCACGGGTGAAAAAGCATTTCACCAAAATGATCGTTGATAGTATCAAATGTACCAGTGAATGCTACGTTAGTAGTACAGCCTGCTGGTAAGATACCACGGCAAATATCAAAGGCTCGTGCTTTGATTGTATTTTCCCAAACAGTGCTATCTTTAATAGTTTCGGGATTACCATCATATTTGACATTTTCTATAAGCGGGAATTCTAATTTAAGTTTCTCCACTACCAACGGTACTGCCTTGATATAAAAAGCTCTAAATTCTTCTTGCCAATTACCGATTTCAAAAATGTTAGAAATCATAGGCTGATTTGAGAAATCAATATATCTTGTACTGGATTCTTGACCATTAAACAATGGATGGTTTTCAATAGCCTTAGCAGCCAACTGCGATACACCTTCTAACCAAATGGTAGTACTACCTAGTTGACCAACAGATTTATGACCGTAGCCAATATAGAACTTACCCAACTTTTCTTTGTGTTGCTGAATTGATTCTTCGCTATCAGGTATACGTGTAGCAATGGGTACGTAACTGCGACTGTACATCGCCATCAACATAGCTTCTACTTCAGGGTCTAAATGATCCGTAATACCTACTTGAATGTTTGCCATTTTATTTTCCTTTTAAAATGATAACTTAAACTAACCCGTAAACTGTCGCTACTTTTTCTACAACTAAATACCAAGCGTAAGGTGGTACAAAGATTGAAAATAAAGTAGATGTAATTCCTTTAGCTATAACAATACCTAATAACCAAGTAAAAATAATCGCTATGTAAAATAAAACTTCTGATAATTTATTCATATATAAGTGAGCATGTGTTCAATAGAAAATTTCCAACCAAGTGGTGGAACAATTAGGGCTAAAAATGATAATGATCCTTTTGCTATATATGCTCCACTTAACCAAAGGATAATAATAGATGAATAAAATAATACTCTGACTGATTCTTTCAGAATAGCATGAGTCATTCTATCATAGATGATTTTAGTATAAATTTTCTGAATAAAGTTTATATTTTTCATTTAAAGATTTCTGATCACCGACTAGTCTATAAATTTGATTAGCTTTCACTGCAATATCCCAGGCATCCTCTCTAGAAATAAAATCACCAAATTGATCAACGAATCCTTGTTCACAATTAGACCAACTCTCTTGTGGGTATTCATGAGTTCTACTGTCAATAGTGGTATGCATGATTGTATCAAAATGACGAATACCAATAATAACGTGATTGTCTTTATTTCTACAAGCAGCACAAACTATACGCCTAGGAGTCACTGAATAATCTGGTTTCCATGTCATATTACAAATCCTTTTCTAAATTATTAAAAATTTCCTTAACTTGGTTAAATGTTAAATTATGAAATTTATTTTCATAATACATCTCTTCTATTAATCCAGAATGCAAAACTTTTGGGTGATTTTTTGCAATATCTTTCAATACTGCAATTCTATCATCATCTAATTCGTAGCTCATAAGTAATCCTCAATATCAAGTTCATTAGCAATTCTAAGAAGTGTATGTGCATGACATCTATGTGGCACACAACAACAAATCAAATTCTTACCTCTCAATTCTGCTTTAATCTTTTTGATTAAAGTAGGATTGTTGTTGACATAATTTTCGAATTTGTCACACACAATATCTCTATCACCATCACGTGGTATGATAAAAGGATTACCGAAAGCACTAGGTCTCATGACGTTAATTCCGTCTTCATGGAATAGTTTAGTCTTATAATTTAATACTCTTGGTTTAAACATAAATTGACTTTCTACATATTAGTAATATATGATCATTTTTTTCTGCAGACCGACGGCCCGAAAATTGCTACAAGAATTCTAAATAACAAATTCTTTTTCTTTCAGAAAAAATAAATAAAAATATATTTTTTTTAAAAATAATTTTACAATTTCAATTTTATATATAAACATCATAACTCCTCACCTTCGGTTTAGTCGTATTTTCAAGTTACATTATATATTATACAACTTATATTTTTTTACACCAGCACGATGTTCACATGAGATAAAATTCTAAAAAAAAAACCTCTATGGACGAACTCGGAGAGTGAGTTTATACAGATTATATACTTATATAATTTATTTTTTGTAGGAAAATAAATTCCGGCTGTGTATGATTTGAGTAAAAAATTTGATTAATTATGAGTGATGTAATTTATTTTGTTTTTTTAATTATTTTTTACCCTGTGTTAAAAAATATTTTTGATTTAATTGTATATTTAATACAATACGCTTATTACAAATTAAGAGGAATGTAATGGATATAGTAAAAACAATGTTTGATGCAAATACAACTCATAACTCTTTCATAACTTTAACACTATTAGCTGTTATTTTAATAATTACATTAAAGCTCTACATTGTAGATCAGATTGTTAATAAAAGAGAAGTTATATCTAGTTTAGATAGAGGTTGGTATTTTATAAACTGGGATATGTTAAAAAATGAAAAATATGTAAAAAAAGCTTTAAAAGAATTAACCAACAGTTATGACGATGATAGATGGCATGAGAGTTTTGTAATAGCATATTTTGATAAATTACATTTTAGAGATATCTTTTCTTTACTTAGTTTATGTAAAGAAATTCATGAAGATAATGTATTAGCTTTAGAAGACAAAAAAAATTTAAAAAGATTAGTAACTGCAAGTGGCGTTCTATTTAGTTATAAAGTGCCTGTGAATCTTTGGTTGTTAGATTCGACTACATTGGAAATGATTTTAAAATATTCAATAATTTGCCAATGTATCAGTCCAGACATTTCAAAATTTAAAGATTCCTATATAAAAATACCTGATAACGTTGACAATAGGTATTTTCAAAATGTATTGAAAGCTATACCTAATGGTTTTACATATATGAATAAAATAGGCTCAAATAACAGACCGCCTAATATAATTCATCTATTTAAAATTATATCAAAAAATAATAATAAATTATTTACGTTGTTAAATGAAGACATCAATAACCTTAGAAGAGTTATGACAATATGTTATACTTTATCAGGTATCAATGTGCCTAGAGATTATTTATTAGTTGATGAAAACGTTTTCATGTATTTGAGTAACCCCAGTTATTTTAAAGAGAGAAAAAAACATTTAACTTTAGTTAAAAGTAATTAACGATAGCATATACCATCACTTAAGCTTAAGTGATGGTATATGCTATTAAATTCTATTTACGAACATTAGTTCATGTTTTTTATTTTCTATAGTCTCTAAAATGCTATTAATTTGTTTGTATACTCCAGCTATATCTTCATTAGCATTTACATGATGAGTTTGAGATAACCCAACATCGGCAGTGATTGAATTAAAATGATTTCTAAAATACTTAATTGGTAGTTCTTTTTTAGATAAATATTCAATATCTAAAGAATTCATAATTCCTCTACCAACTGTTCTATTCTTTGATATCTCAGGTGTCACATCAAAGAACAACACGTGGTCTGGGCGCTCTTTTAAATACCTCAAAGTGTCAGTCATCAATAATTGGTCAATCGTTGATTGTAGACCGTTTAAAAGGCCTTGGTAGACATATGTGGAATCTATGTATCTATCCGATAACACAATATGACCTTGTTTTAAAGCAGGTATGATAACTCTCTTTAAATTTTGTATTCTTGCAGCATAAAAAAGTAGTAACTGTGATATTGGATCAATGGGTTCTTTTACCTTATCTTCATTGACAACCAGTTCTCTAATTTTCATAGCTACATCGGTACCACCTGGTTCTTTAGTTGTAATTACTTTTAAACCTTTACTTCTTAATACGTCAGCTGTGTAATTTAGAGCTGTTGTTTTACCACTACCGTCTGCACCTTCAAATACTAAAAATAACCCTTTATCCATTATACAAAATTCCTTTCTAATTTATAAGACTGCTAATTATTGCTATAACAAACCAATACCAATTAAGAATATTGATTTGTTAATTACAATAATTAGCAGCTACTCATAACAATACACATAATTATTTATTTTTCCACTTTCTGATTTACAAAAATATACATTAACGTATTTGTAGTGTGTCTAAGCGAATTCATGTCACCAATTTTGTAACTACTACTGTTAGTACCAAGCATGACACCATATAACTCTTTTACTTCTTCTTTATCAAAGTAAACTATTTTAACTAACATACCTGGGAAAATTAAACTAGGGTCAGAGTTTTCCCAAGTACATTTATATATACCACCTTTTCTACCTATCAAATTTGAATAAACTACAAACGGGTTAGCCGTAATCCTGGCACCTGTAACGTTCATAATGTTTAATTCACTATCTCGTTCATCTGTGATAAATTCACTGTTATTTTTAATTCTCTCTACTTTTGTTTTATTATCTTTAGTAGTGTTATATTTTCCAAGATACTTATTAGCATCACCTAAACGAACTCCATTACCGTCATTTAAGTATTGTGTACCCGAATCATCTCTAAAACCTGTATCGCCTGATATGAGAACAGTTAAAGCATCACCCTTTTTCTTAAACGATTTATGTAATTCAGGACACTTACTAGTAGGTAAAATGAGAAGAGTCATATTCTTTTCTCTTTTTTCAAACTGAGTAGTGTCGTACATTGGGAAAACATACCAAATTCTATTTTGAATATAACTACCCAATCCCGTTGAATATACGCCGTATTTATTTTGTAAATAATTAGGTAAATCAAATAACTTAATTCCGTGAGTGATCACGACATGCTCTTTTTTTTCTTTATTTGATATTGGTATTAAATCAACACCAACTAAAGCTTGTTTTTTGTCGACTTTGGCTTTTTTAGATTCATTTGTAAGTACACCTAAAATAACCTCTTTTATTGTTGTTTGCCTAAATGATCCACCTACAGTCATCATTCTAATTTGCTCTACGCTTTTTGTATAGAGTTGAAAATGTATATCTACCACACCCATTAAATCTAAAGCAAATTCATCATTAGATTCTTGCCCTTGGGCTTCAATAAGGGCTCTACCATCATCTATAAGTGTAGCAGAATATTTCTCACTGTCAGGTTCCCTATCCTCATCTTTAATTCTAGTGAAATCTTTAATTGGATTTTTAGTTAAAGTTATTTCTAAATTTTTTCTATTGGGATAAACACGTCTTGCATATTTACCCATAGGCATTAAAACTGTACAAGTTAATTCATCTGCATAAGCTAAATTGTAATCTCTTCTAATGTTAACCGCTGTAACATGTAAAGGAGTATACTTTTCATCTTCTTCGTTATTTAAATGAATTATTGCAGTCCAACCTACCTTTGTATTATCTTCGCCATTTATTATAATGTTTTGTGCATCTTTCCATAGGGGTGTTTTTTCTATTTCCATAAACCACCTCTAGTCGAAAACACTCTTTCGGAAAATGTTGAAGCTAGACTTTCTCTCTTCTTAACTTCACCGGTTGCTGCAACTGGTTCAGGTTTCTTATCAAATGCGGCTCTACCTATTTTTCTGTCGCCTATATATTTAATTATATTTGAATTAATGTAATCGTCGCTAATGTGTTCAACAGCATGATCATAAACAGAGGTTGCAAATCTATCTAATGCCACTAAATCATCTAAAGGAGCCCCGCCAATATTGATACCGTTATCTAGATATTGTTTCCAGCACAATAAATAAGCTGAAATTATATCATAGATATCTTTAGTCTCTTTATGTATTTTAACATAAACATGTATACCCGATTTAAAATACTCAACCATTTCGTTAATAGTGATGTACCTGTCAACTACCTGATTATGCATATCACTATCAATACTTTTGTCACCTACTGTGGGCATACCAAACATTCTAACATGTTCTGCTGATAAAGTATCTTTATAAGCCATTGATATCATGAACAATCTATCCCAAATAGGATTTCCTAATTTCTCAATATCTCCGCGTGAAAAGAAATTATTATTCATTTACAATCCCCTAATAGAAGATCTTATCAAAGTGAGGATAATAGGTATGTAATAAAATTGCTCTAAAACGCCCCATTTAAAATAGGCTTTTGCGGTGTCTAAAAGTTGGGAATGATCAGATGGTTTATTTTCTAAATAATTCCAAACACTGCTCTCCAGTACGGACATGGTGGTTGTTTTATTATAAAAATTTAAACTCAGTACATAACAGTCATCGCGAGTAACTGGATATATGGATTCAGCAACAGCTGACACAGTCCCACGTAAATTTATGACTTTTATCATTTCATCATTTTGCCCTGGAAACGATGGGCTAGGTTTAAATGTTTCTATGTCTAATTCTTTTTCATTGTACGTTTGCATGTAATCGACTGTAAGTACTGGATCTATCGGATACACTACTTTTTCTATACCACTATAACAAATACCTTCAAGTACAGGATCTCTTGTAAACTGTCTTGCATTAACAAATCCAGCTTTTTGAAAAGTAGTGTTAAGATAAACAACGTCTCTGTACTTTAAAGCTTTCCAAAGACTATCACATTTCATTATTTGATCATCGTCTAGATTTAATTTTCTAATGTATCTGATTTCAGGGGACTCTCTAGTTCCAAATTCAGATAAAAGAAAATCTACTAAGAAGTGATCATAAACAGTATACGCTTGTGCTGGTAGCATTATTGTTTTGAATTCATTACTGAAGAATTTCTTAAAATACTGTTCAGCTAATATTCTATATGTTTTATCTAAGTTAATTAAAACATCATTGTCGCTACTTACCAATAGTGGGTTTTGACCGTAAGTTAGAAAGTCTTTATGAAAATAATAACTCTTCACTACTTTCTGGTCTAAGTCTGAAATACTATTAGTATTATCGTCACTGTTTAAACCGTAATTAATTTCATAACAGGCTTCTTTAAATATACTCTTCTTTACAGAATCAGTAATTCTAAATACGCCTTTTTTACCTTCACCTATATCGGCTACAAACATATCGCCTTCATTTGGTATAATGAAAGGATACAATAATGCACTACCTGTTACAGTCATACCTTTTGATTCAGCGTCTTGAGTTGTGGATAACGGAGAAGATACTTTCATCTCCATATCTTTAATCAAAGTGTACGATTGGTATACAGGATTCTTTGTATATTGTTGTCCGGATAGATTTGAATCTACATTTATGATTTGGCTATAATAATCTACTATCCACGAGCTGCCCTCAATATGTGTTAACAAATTGATTCTTGGCTCCCATTTTAAATCCACAATAGTGTTTGTATAATTTCTATCGTTGACCAAAACAGTATTTACTGCACTCGATGGCAATAATAATGGATTTGCTTTAATTACTCCATTTTCTCTTAATGGGTCACCTGTTACTAATGGCATGATTTTTTCCTTTATGCTCTATATGCTTGAACAAATAATATCTGTGCGAGACTCATTGGTGTGCCTCGACCAGCTGTTTCATTAGTGTAGAGTAAATTCTCTCTATCGTCTTCTGGTCTAATTTTCTTATTAATGATGGCTAAATCAGATGCAGTTAAAGCGCTTTTATTAATGTCTGATTGTCCACCTAAATCCATCAGTGCTGAATTGATAGCACCTATCAACTTCTGTGCTACCAATGGATATTTTCTTAATCTAGCAATTGCTTCCAAAGAAAGATAAGATAGATCAGTAACTAAACTCAGTCTAACCCTATGTGATTTCCTCAAGTTTAGATCTACAGCAGAAAATACATTTAAATCTTTATCTACAGTTACATTACCTGAACTTGTTAAATTACTTTCTCTATAAAAGCTTAAGCAAAATATAGATTGAAAATCTCTACCTAGGTAAGGATATTCTGAATTTATTATAAAATCTAAAATGAGTGGTTCTAAAGAAAAATCACCTAAATCTTTTATGTTAAATAAATATTTTCTATCCTCAGGTACGATACTAGTTAACGCCGTAAATATTCTAACTGTGCTAGGTAAAATAGAGTCTGGGTAAAATTCATCAAAAGATGGAATACTAATACCACTATTGCCTTTAATAGTCAAAGATTTCATATCACTTTCAAACTCAGCAAATACTCTACCTGAACGAGTGAATGTTCTCAATTGATCTTCGATTGTATAAGTTTTTTCTTTGGGTCTAAACTCTTCAGTTAACAATTGATTATGCACCATGATAGGATAAATCATATTACATTCAATTGGTTTTTCATACTTAAATAAATAAGTAAAACTCATACCCCAATTATCTTGATCACCTTCCCTATCCCCTCTGTCAGGCACACCCTCAAAATCAAAATAACCTTGTACTCTGATTTGTTTCTCAGCGATTGCCCATAGTGCCTGAGTGCCAGACATGTTTGATACAATGCTAGCTTTACTGGTTAATCTATTAATGAAATAATCATCCCACGATTCATTGTACCCAGCGATATTTTCTCTGAGTCTATGGAGTTCTTTTAGAATAACGATAAATTGTTCTTGCAGGTGATAATGATAAGTTATTTCATGTAAATTAATATCTCTCATCATAGCTGCTTTAGTGCGCATATCGTTGCGCCATTTTTTAGCTTGATTAATATCACGTGATCTATATTTAACAGTTATTTTTACTTCGCTACTAGAGTAAATTGGTTTAATAAATATAGGTATATTTTCATCTTTGAAAATATAATTTGTCTCAGGTTGTTTAACGTAAGTATTAAGAAGTCTATTTCTATCGTAATCTTCATCTACTTCGATTGTGATTTTCTCGTTATAACTCCAACGATTCTCTGTAATTGGATCTTTTATAACGGTGCTATTTTGCTGAGCAGCACGACCCTCATCACCTAAAAACATAATAGGTGTTGGATATCATCTAAAGGTATGACGATGTTTGGCATTTGGTTTTATCCTTATGTGTTCACAAGATGTTTTACTTTAATAAATAAACAGCATATAAATACCATGGTGGATTTAATCCACCATGGTATTTATATTTAAGCAGCTGCTATATTTGCTTTACGCCATTCTTCTAAATCAGCATCTCTGATTCTTATACTATCATTCAAGTACGCTAGAATATATGTGTTTGTAGTGATAACGTATGCAGATAATTCTTTAATCAGATTAATGAAATCAAGATAAAGATTTTTAATAAATTTTACGAATAACACTTCTTCAGCATTTACTTCTTTTCCATATTTGTCCAAAGTTATATTGAATTGTTTTAAACCTTCACTTAATTTAGCTTTGTCAAGATTTGGCATATCCGAAATGATTGCATTTAAATCATTAATTACTACATTAGCATTGTGTGTTGTGAATACAGGTAATTTCAGACCATCTGTTTCCATATTAATAGTAGTAAATTTTGTCCTAATTCTCATAGCTTCTTCTTCATCTATAAACTCTATGGAAACAGATAATTTACCAAAAGGAAAAATAGTTGTACGTTTTCCTATTTTTGCAGATGTATTTCTTTTTAAGAAATTTTGTAGTTTGTCTATGAGCAATCCCATATAGTCCATTTGTTTTTTTACATCTGCCCCTAATAATTTATAACTTGAATTTAATACATTAACGATGTTGTGGGTTTCTCGTAATGTAAGTAAAGTTATTTCTTTATATTGTTCTAAATCTTTTTCAAAAATGTTTAGTTTTGTAGCGAGATATTTAACATATTGTTTATCAGTCACCCATAATTGTTTACCTGACATATATTTAGAATCCGCTATTTTTTTAACTTCATCTATATTTTTTATTTCTGGTTGTTTATTTGCTCTTCTAGGTTTGTTTATCTTTTCAATTAATTCTACCGATTCGGTTGACCCAGCTATTAAAGTATCTTTATTATTTTGTTTTTTTCTATTTATTTCTTCTACCTCAGCTGTAACAACTTTAACTTTTACAACATGTTCTTTTAATTTATTATCTGTTTTCTCAATCATCGTTTCTTGTTTCTTAGTTGTTCCAAACAACCATTCAAAGAAACTAGTAATCCAATCCCACATCTTTTTAAATGCAGCTTTAATGGCTTCCCAAATTGCTACTGCGGTTTCTTTAATAAATTCTAAAGCTATTTTAGTACCTTGAGATTTAGTCATTGTACCGCCAAACGATTCCATTACTGGAAATGTTTTATTTGTATAATTTACTCTAGAGCACAAGTGCTCAATTGCCAAATTTAATATTTTAGAAGAAGAAGGAGTTAATTGTGATCCTTCTAATTTAACTGCAATTGATTCTAATGTCGTTGATACAGCTGTAGCTTCATCAATGCTATCTTGTATAGCGTCAATATTAGTTGCTTGTTCATGCATCTCCATGAGATCGTTTGCCATGATCTCGTCTGGATTATGAATAGCTACACAAGTCTCATCAATTGGAATATCTTCCAAAGATTCCAAAGATATCAAAGTTTTACGCATTTACATTTTCCTTAAACATATAGTTTTGCAGATTGTTCACAGTAATCTAAACAGTTTTTAGAAGTCAATACATCGTATTTATGTATAATTCCTAATATAGATAACATACTAGCCACTAAGTCTTTTAAGAATTGAACAGAATATGTTAAATTCTTATCAGAGTCGTTTTCTTGTGCTAATTGTCTTCTAACAATATTATCACATTCTTTATTGACTAATCTTGAAATGTCTTCAATTTCTTTAATAGTCTTCTCATGATTCTTGTAGAGACCATTAGTCATTTCTTCGCCTACTACTTTACTAATACTGTCTATTTGTTGTGGCGTTAATATAGACAAAATAGCTTTATCATTTACAGGATAATTTGTAATATCGGAAACTAAACTAATACTCAAACCTGTTAATTTATTCTCTTTTTTCACGTATGTTATTTTAACTATTTTTTGACCAAACGGTAATTTATATTCGTATGATAAATCATCGCCTTTTATTTTTTGAAAATGTTTAAAAGACACATGTATTTGTTCAGTTAAAACTTTATTTACTTGAGAGTAAATACCATTTTCTTTATCACCGGAAGAAACATTAGAAACTATATTTTTTATAGAATTTAATATATCCCTCATGTAATTTTCTTTAAAAGAAAGTCCTAATTTGCTATTATATTCACTATAATAACTAGGTATTTCATTAGGATCTATTAATTTAGAATTGCTACTAAAAAATTTAGTCAATGAACCACCGTTAATACCGTGAACACCTTCTCTTATTTTTTTATTGTTTAAACTAACGGATATTTTTTGAATTTCTTTAGCGCGTTGAGCTAATGTTTCGCTATTATTACTAAAGCTTCTAATAAATTTATAAATGTAGTCACACGCTTTTTTCAACCATTCTATTATTTTTAAAATGAATGTTTTTATAGTAGATAATAAATTTTCAGTAACTATTTTTAAAGAAGTATTTCTAGTTATTTTACTATCAAAAGATTCTAAAGAAAAAGTTTTTACAAATTTAACATTATTCCTTCTACATATATGTTCTACTGCTGCGATGAGCGGTTTAATAGCGGAACTAGTAATGTTTTTACCGTCATTAATTTCAACGATATTTCTAATTTCTTCTAACGATATTAAACTATCAGTTAATTCTGAAATTGTATCTATACTGATGTCTTGTTCGTTAAGTTCAGAACTACCGTTTAAATAATCAGTTTGATTATTTCCATCAAATATGAAAATGTCATTTATTTCATCTGCGTTTTCTAAAGTAATTAGCCCAATTTTATCTTTCATATACTTACCTTTTAATATCATAAATGGCTTTAGGTTTTACCCTAAAGCCATTTATTATTTCGAATGTTACTTAAATATAATTAAGCAGCTTTCTTGTATTGACCCAGCGATTTAGAACCAAAGTCCAGAACTGCCTTAGCAACATTGATGTCGTATGAACGAATGCTTGTCAAGCCAGATGAGGAGATGGACAAAATTGCACGAGCAATGTTTGCTGCATCATTACCACCCTTGGCTTCAGCATCTGTCTTACCTTCTGCTAATTTCTTAGCTGCATCTTTGATCTTGCTTTGAGCATCATTGATGCCCTTAACAACTTGTCTAGAACCTTCGTATTTTTTCATGTGCGCTTCAACTTCAGCTGCCACAGCTTCAATATCTTTCAGTTCAAATGGAGTAGATGCTAATTCACCAGCTGTCTTTTCACCTTTGTTAGCGCCTACCCAGATTTTCATCTTACCAACATTCTTAATGAATTCATCACCAGTGTTCTTCTTAGCAACTGATTGATAGAAAACACTGAAGTCACCCATTGGCAGCGGTGTTTCTTGTAGTTCCATACCTTCAGCAACACTGACGCTTTTGTTAGTAGAAAGTTTACGCTCAAATTTACCGAAAATACCATTAACTGTTTGTTCGGTATACTTCTTGTCGCCACTTTGCTCTAAAAGACCGTAGCATTTATCCAAGGCTTGAGAAATAGCTTCTTCATTGTTGTTAAAGTTGGCAGCAGATGAATTACCAGCCAATTCTTTATAAGAAGAAACGATTTCGCTAGATGTCAAAAACTTACCATCTTTCGAAAGATATTTTGCGAAAGAGAAAACATTACCAACACCTTTAGTTACTTTTGCATCAGCTTGCAAAGTAGCACCTTCAGCGATTTTGGCTTTAGCAGCAACACCGAGTTTGTTTGCACGTTCAGCAAGACGAGTAGCACCGTTAAACAGGGATTCAAAGAATTTCTTCACCCATGCGATTGCTTTATCGAAAGCAGCAACAATGGCAGCCCAAATCTTCTTGATTTGTTCGCTGATTGTTTCCATAGCAATCTTGGTAGCTTGAACGCGTGTTGCTTTATCGCCAAAAGCTTCCAATGCGAAACCACTACGTTTAGCTGGGAAACCCAGACGCTTGCACATGTGTTCAACTGCCACTTCAACTGCAGCAGCAGCAGCTGGCTCCATGCCGCCCTCAGGAAGAGTCTCTTCCATTTGGTCACGAACTTCACCAAGGGTATCGGCAGTTTCAACAGCCTCATCAATACTATCTTCGCCACCTTCCATTTCAGTAGCAACTTCTTGCATTTCAGCAAGATCGTTCTCAGGTTGGTCTGCAATTTCCTCAACAGGAATATCAGTACCAACTGCTTCTTCTTCGATTTCCAAACCTTCAAGCGCCATAATTGCAATACGTGCCATTTTAAATACTCCAAAAAATTAATTAACGAATTTCGTTAAGAGTGTTTGATAAGATCGCAACATATCTGCCGCTTATAGTTCAACTATTGACCTATCACTCTTCACACATTATAGTAATATATTAATTACTAATTACTTACTCTCCACTAACTCTTTCTCTTTCTTAGCAATCATCTTCATATACAATCCCCATGCATTGCATTCTTGCCTTGCATACTTCACATAGTTAAAGGTTGTATTATTCATAACCATAATAATTCTACTCATAGCAGCGATGGTTGAATTAACAATCATGATTTTATTTTGACCTTCAGATGTAGTGACATCGAAAGTGTATTGTTTAGCATCAGCTGCAATATCATTAAGACTATCTTGAAACTTAATTAACTTATCTACATTTCTATCAAAGTGTTGAATCTCTGTTAAGATATCCATAATCACTGTAGAAGTCTCTTCAATTTCTTTATCTTCAATAAATCGTAACCAACCATCATTACTTTGTTTAGCTTGTATAGGACCTGCTTGAACATTCCATGTAGAAATATTTTGCAAAATTTCTAAATTAGTTGTATAATTACTTGTTAAATAACCTTCATTAACTTCATGTATTAAAGTCATCCCACTTAGAAGAGGATGTTGTTTTAAATATTTATGTTTTTCTTTAGCGGCAACACCATTTTCAGAATCGGTAGGTGCACCATCTAAAACATTAGTTTGGTTTTCATATCTAGTGCAAAAATTCAAAGGGTCGAAAGAAAAATTACCATTAAACGGTTTATCTTCTTTTAATTCAGTTACAAGATATTCTTTTAAACTTTTAATAAATGAATCATTAAAAGTTTCTTCAAAAGGATTTTTACCTAGATTACTTTTATATTTAGAAGGATTTAGTAAATATAAAATATTTTTATATTCGTCAGTATAACTCTTAACTGGTCTATTAGCGATTGTTAATAAAAGACTAAGTTGTGAATCTGATACAAAATGTTCCTTATCAAAACCAAACTGTGTTTTCTTTTCTAATGCATCTTTGTTATCTTTTCTGTATTTCAATACTTCTGAACTAGTATCTCTAATAAAGTCAATGTCGTTTTTTATACCGAATATTAATTCTTTAAAAAAGTTTTTTATCCAAGCAATAGATTTCAAAATAGCTTTACAAATGACATCCCAGATATGTTTTAAAGTATCCATGATGCCTTCTAAAGCTATTTTAGAAGATGTTTTAATATCAGTGTTGTGATTTTCCAAACTGAAACCAATACTCTTATTTCTATAACCTAATCTTTTTCTATTAGATTCTAAAGAAATCATAGCTAATTTAACAGATGTCGAATCAAAACTCCCGTGCTCACGAATAGCTTTTGTCAAAGACTCTGTCACAGCAATGAGTTCTGTTGTAGATTCAATTGCATCAGATATTGCCATCTGTCTTACTTCTTCTTCAGACTCAGCTTCTTTTAATACTTCGGGATCGTGTTCCTCAGTATAAGTATCATCTACACCAAGTTCACCGACTTTAGGTAAATCTTCTACCGGTGTTTCCTCTGAATCTGGAGTGTCGGATGCAGTGTCCTCAACCGGTGTTTCTTTTTCTATAGTCTTATCTGTTTCATAATTGTCTTCAGATTCATCTATACCTTCAAAAGAAAATTTTAATTTAGACATTATTTATCCTTTTATTTATATTGACGCAAAGACTTATCGCAATAATTAATCATTGCGCCATATGTCTTAAAAGCGTACACATGTGTGCCGATAGTTGTGGAGTTCATGAGATTAAGTAGCGCCATGCAATATCTTTTCAAAGCTCTAAAACTAGAATTGTTATTGACTTGCACTCTATCTAAACCTGTTACATCATTGATGATTCTATCGAGTTCAGCTTGTTTCCAATTAGTCTCAAAAATGTCTGTATACCAATCTTGTAAAGCTTTAGCACCGTTCTTTAAATCAGCAATGACTTTTTTAGCTTCTTGCAATGTTAAAGTTTTAAAGATCATATCTTTATCGATGTGAATTGCGGTGCCAGTACCTTCAACCTTAGCTTTATTTATTAATGCACCTAAGCCTATACCGTACGCTGTTCCAAGAGCACCTGCTGTTAATGCGGTAGTAGTAACTGCTGCTACACCTAAGCACCAAGGTATGGACCCCGCTGCTACAATTTTAGCAATAGTCATCATCTTAAGTTTATAACTTTGAGGATCAAAACTATAAATTCCAAAACCTACATCAGCAATAGTACCAATAGAAGAAATACCTACTTTGTCTTTAGGTCTAACTTGTGTATAAAAAGCTTTATTACCAGGTAATTCTTTACCACGGTAAAACATGTTCTCACCAACTGGTCTTTTCAAACCGATTGAGCGATTAAATTCTTTAGCGCCACTTAAAAGAAATTCATCTTTATTCACTTTTAAAGAAGAGAATACGTTGCTATCACTTTCAGCTTGTTTATAATTAGCTATGAGCCATTTGGTGTATTTTCCTATGCTTGACATAGCCATCTTGCGATGGTCTCTCAAAAGCTCTTCTACTGCTTTACCGACACCTTCTAGACCAGTAGGCATTCCTTTATCAGAATACATTAAATCTATAAACCAATTTTGTGGTTTAAGAAATTTTGCTTTAGCCTCAGTCTTTACATCAATGAGATTCAAAGTCTTTTCTAATCTAGAAATGTCAGCTCTCATATTAGATAAATTACGTTTAAAGTAATTCATCTTCTCGCCTAGAAACTTTGCTAATAAAGTAATTTTCTCTTTCACTGACGCCCAAATAGCAGCAGCTTTTTCTTTAATGTCCTCTAGTGCAACTTTAATAGATTCGCTTGGGTTACTTCGATAATCTTCCATAGAGAATGCTAACTTGTCTGAACCTATATTTATTTTATTAAAAATAGATTCAATAGCTACATTAGCCATGCTAAGTGTATGCACATTGTTAGCGCCACTATTTAAAGACTGTGTCAGGTAATTAGCGATTGTCTCTAAAGCAATGTCAGCATCTGTTTCATCATTAATCTGATCACTTACAATAGATCCATTTTCATCGGCAGCTACTAAATCACCAAAATCACTATCATGACTAATGGGTGAAATATCAGAAGAATCTAACTCCATCTCATTAATTTCTTTATTAGCACCATCTTGTCCAATATCCAATAATAGAGGTTTTAATGACATTTTAAAATTCCTTTAACGTTTACCGTACAGTACGTTTAAAGAAGATAATAAATCATTAATACCATCAGGTTGTTTTACCCAATTTAGGATAAATTGTCTAATGGTAACATTACTTCTATTCTCTAACATACCTTTATTAAATAAATAATATTTTACAACATCACTCATAATTGGCTTAATCCGAACATTATTTCCAGCTGTCAATAGAGTTATCCAGTTATTATGACTGAGGTCTCTGGATTTACTTCCGTAAACAAAAGAAACTGTTTCATCTATCCATTTAGCATGATTATTGCTGTATTCAGGACTTTGCATTTGAGCTTCTAACCAATCGATTAATTTCTCAGTTCCAAATACATCTAAGGCACATTTTAAGACTTTCTCTTTAAAGTCAAAAGTCTTAAATTCCTCATCATCATTTATAGTAGTTGACCATAATTCAATCACATCTAAACTGGCAGTATACGGACTTACTTTTGTTATTAGAGCATTGTTAAATAATTGTTTAGCTTTACTGATTAAATCTAATGGTAAAGTTTGAGGATTAGTACTTGATCCAAAAAAACCACTAGGGTAAATTTTCAAATTATTATCCGCCATACTTTTCCTCCATTTTACCAATATTGTAAATTAGACCAGAGACTCTGTTTTGCATATAAGCAATTTCTTTCTCTAATTTAGCATCAGGCTCTTTACTCATTTGCTTCTCTAAATTATATTTTCTCAATTGGAGTAATTCTAATTCAGCTTTAGCAGACTTGTATTTTTCAGCCTGTAATTCGGCTTCCCACATACCGATTAAATAAAATGGATTAGCTCTAGCTGAGAGATGCCTCAGTTGGAATGGGTCCATTTTACCTTCGCCAATTGTAGTAGAAAATGTTTTTTCAGTAAGTTCAGTAATAGTTGCATTAGGTAAATCATCCAAATGCTTACGAATTACCTTTACATCCAACTTCATCATTTTAATACAAAGACAGAAATCCATGAATCCGTCTTTAATCCACTTCACTTCAGCAGGAGATAATGAAGCATTATCTTCATCGTTTTCTACAGATGTTTCTAGAAAATAGACGTAGTTTAGAAAACGACGAGCATATGTATTTGCATATTCACATGATTCAATTAATCTGACAACAGTCGTTTTTAAATAAGTCATGCTGACATTAGCTTCTTTTTCAGAATAAGTTACTTTAGTGTCATCATTTAATGCATCTAAAATAGCTAAACCGTTTACCAAAGCAGAATGAATAGATCCAATGATACCTTCATTGCGACTAATACCTACAGAACGTTCATAATAGGCGACATAATCTTTTGCTTCTTTGGATTTAAATTTCTGACCTTTCCATAAAGAGTCAGCTGTAGTATATGCAGGAATCGTATGCTGGGACAGTGATGCTTGAGTCAGTTCACAACTTTTAGTAATGTCACTTTTACTAAAAACCGGCATTAAAGTTTTGATATAATCTAGAAATTTCATAATTTTTTACCTTATATATTTTTACATTGCAGGGCCAGCGCCAGCGCTGTACGCTTTGAGAATATCTTCAATGTTTGGCCCATTACCTTTGTTTGAAACTTTAATATCTTTAATGCTTACCTGTGTTGTTTCATGTATACCTCTGTGATAAAAAGTTACACGTTCCCAACTTTTATCGACCACGGCCATAATCATCAAGTTTGTGTTATCAAATATTTGTTGACGTGTCTTAAAATTAGAAAACTTTCCACCAATCTTCTGCTCCACCATAGCAATGGTGTCAGTAGATGTTACTACTAAATTAGATGCTGTAGCCAGTGAAGGGTTCTTGTTAAAGAGACCAGCTTTAAAATTATTATTCTCACGATTTAAAATTTGAGAATACACATCTGATTTATCTTTCATGAGAGCAGTACGATGTTTATCGACTAAATCACGACATAAAACCAGATCTTTAATAAAAGATAAACGCCCAGCTCGCCATGCGTGATAACGCTCTTTCATGTCCATATCAAACTGGTCTTTAAAACTAAGCAAGTTTAACATGGTAGATGTTGGTAAGCTATTTACCATTAAACGAATAGCTATTTTAATAGTAGCTTTATTTTTATCAGCACTGTCGCCACCTATTTCAACATCATAGAGTTTGCCCACGCAAAGGTTAGACATTTCTGTAATGGATTTAGTGGCATCTTCAGCATTAATTCTTTCTACTTTCTCTGCTTCCATGGAGACCGCTAGAGTGTTTTTAGTAGTAGGAAGGCGATACTTATATGCTTCTTGTGATAATCTGATGTCGGGTGCACGGCTCTCAAAGATAGTGTCTCTGTTTGGATTCAATGGTGCTAGTCTAGAAGCAATACTGACACTGCCAACATTACCGGTCAAAGCAATAGCTTGTAAATAATAACCTGCAAAAAGAGATTGCATTGATTGCAACACTTCTGTAGTGTAATCCAAATTAACTACATCTGCATCAATAACGCATATAGGTTCTACCCTAGCTATTTTACCAATATCAATCAAAGATCCAGTATGTGTGTATTTAGATATTTCGTTAATATTATCTCTGGTATTTGATAACGTATTTCTGAATTGACTGGCTAATTGAATAGCACCTGCCACCGTTGTTTGTGCAGTAATTGGATCCATAAAAATTATCCTTAAAATTAAAAGGTTTTGAAAATGACGAAATTATTTAATACTACTCTAGATGATATATTCAAATCTACTCCAATGGGGACGATTGATAATGCAATTGGTAATGTCTTTTATGGCATTAACCATATGCAACAACCAGGTATGGTACCTATCAATAAGGATTCATATGGTTTAACTTTTTTTACTAGACCTCAGCTAAATTTATCAACAGCTAACGCTAGATCAGAAAGAAGACTCATTCCGTTATTAAGTACAAAAGCGGCCAGTATTCAAAGAATTATCCGATGCTATTTAGATCCAAGATTAAATAATCACGGACAACTTGATTGCCCCTTAGTAGACCCTAAAAATGCATTTATACCATTACTTACTAATCATTTAATATCCTGCAGTGGATGGCCAGATATTGCAATTGATACTTATGTCAGTAAACCAGGCGCATATAAAGAAGTATATTCACAAGTAGATAGTGTTTTTGACATCTTCTCAGCATACGATATCACGGCCACATTTAGAAACATGATATCTGATCCCATAACTTCATTATTTTACATCTGGACTTTATATCAATCGTTAGTGTTTCAAGGTATTTTAGTACCATATCCTGATTTCATTGTTAAAAATGAATTAGATTACAATACGAGAATTTACAGATTGGTATTAGATTCCAATAGAAGGTATGTTCAAAAGATAGCATGTACAGGTGCAGCATTTCCTGTATCTGTTCCAATGAATGTTTCTTTTAATTTTGAAAATGATAAACCTTACAATTTAAATAATTCAGAAATACAAATTAATTTCAAATGTGTAGGCGCTTGCTACCAAGACGATATCATTGTAGATGAATTCAATTCAGTTGTAGAGATTTTTAACCCTGACATGCGAGAAAAGAAAAATGCTAGTTTCAGGAATTCCAATATGGCAAAAATACCAATTGATTTAGTGAGTTCATTTAATAATTCAGGTTATCCTAGAATTAATCCTGATTCATATGAATTAGAATGGTGGGTATCAAAAGAAGACTATAATAGAGTGATAGAATCCTATTCTAGACATAAAACAGAAATACAACCAGTATAAATAAGGAAATTAAAATGACTGACGTAACTATTAGTAGTATGATAGGTGATATTGAAAAGTATAAATTCAATCCAGTGATGATCCAGCGAACTGCTTTAGAAGCTCTTAGAATAGCATCCAATGGTGAGATAAATATTGTTGATCCTACTAATCCATTTATATTTTGTTTAGAAAATACGGCTACTAATACAGCTGCTTTTATGCAACAAAATGAAGCTAGTACTAGAAGACTATATCCTTCTGCTGCACTGACAGATGAAGATCTTTATCTTCACATGAGTGATAAAGACTATATAGGTAGATTTGCTACCCCGTCTTCAGCTATATTCACAATCGTTTTATCCAAAATAGAATTAATGACTAGATTGGTTTTAGACCCATTGACAGGTATAAGAAAAATAACTATACCTCGAAACACTGAGTTTAAAATTGCAGACATTTCTTTTAGTTTGCAATATCCTGTTGATATTAGATTGCTTAATCACGGTGGTTTGCAGATAGTTTATAACACTGAGAAAATATCACCATTACAAACTCTCACTACTAACATAGTAGATTGGGATGAAGTAAGTGATACCAATAATCAAGATTATATAAGATTTAGAGTTGAGGCTTTCCAATTCAATATTGTAACTAGTTACAATGATATCACTAGCGCCAGCGGTTTCAAAACAGATGTGTCTATTGAAGATTATTTTTACCATGTAAGATGTTACATGCAAGATAATCTAGGCGTATACAATGAAATACAAACAACACATACTCAACAAGTATATGATCCTTATGTAGCTACTGCTGTTATTACAGTGTTGGATAAGTTAGTTAAAGTGACAATACCTATTATTTATATTAACACTGGTTTGGTTAGTGGTAAACTTAGAATAGATGTGTATCAAACTAAAGGCAATTTAGATATGCTTTTAGGAAATCATAATCTAGAAGATTTCTCTGCAAACTGGATAAACATAGATAAGAAAGACGATACTGTTTATACTACACCTATTAGAAATTTTAAAACATTAGCTATATTTTCCACTACCCATGTTTACGGTGGAAGGTCAGCCCTTACATTTTTAGAACTTAGAAGTAGAGTGATTCAGAACGCAATTGGTGCTTATAGTTTACCGGTGACCAACATTCAATTGAGAACTACTTTAGAGGATAACGGCTACGATGTAGTTAGAAATATAGATACAGTTACAAACCGTGTTTATCTAGCTACTAGAAGTTTACCAAAACCGGCAGATGAAAGAATTATTACAGCTGCATCAGCTAGTATGGCCAGTGTGATATTCAAGGTATCTGAAGCTATTGGTTGTCACGGTGTTATTAATAATACAGATAGTGTAACATTCACACCAGATGTTATTTACAGTAATACTAATGGCATAATAAAACCCATATCGTTAGGCGAATTTAATTCTATTAATTCATTATCGTTTTCACAGAAATGTAAATTAATTACGTCTAGTAATTATTTCTATTCACCGTTTCATTACGTTATGGATTACAGTGGTGCTACTTTTGAAGTAAGACCGTATTATTTAGATTCACCTCAAATAGAAACAAAAAGTTTCGTAGAAGAAAACGTTAGTACTGGACTTCAAGTATCCATCGACGCAGCATACTCGATTACTAAAACGGAAACTGGTTACGATTTAGTATTTACTACTAAATCAACTGATACATACAAAGCATTACCTGATAATGAAATAATGGTACAGTTAGGTTTTAATTATAAAAATTATAATGAAAAATCTTTTTTATTAGGAACTTCAGTAGGTACTGACCCTGCTACTAAAGAGAGAATGTTTAAATTTGAAATAACCTCAAATTTCAATATAGATGCTTACGATTATTTGACAGTCAATTCATTTAGATATCCGTCGAGTTCAGTTGAAATTAAAACTCAACTATTCCAAGAGATGGATATATATTTCATTACTACCACTAACATGCCAGGTACTTGGGTTAGTAGTCAAATTGATAATGAGTTAGGTAAATTTCAATTACCTTTAACAGCAGTAGGTATAACACATGAGAAAATGAAAATTAGGTTTGGTCACGCATTAAAGAATCTTTGGGTGCAATCTAGAAGTTTCGTAGAAGAAATACCGTATCAAAGATACACTGCTAATATAGCAGCTGTCTATGAAAAAGATGTCTATGAAACTGATCCAGTGACTGGATCTATATTCAAATTAGATGCTACTGGAAAAATTCAAGTGGATGCATCTGGAAAACCTATATTTGTTTTATTGCATCCTAAAGGCACCCCTATCTTAGATGAGAACTCAAAACAAGTTTATAGACATTTAGCTGGTGATATAATTAATGACGTCAATGGATTACCCGTACCTGTTGAAAATTACAAAAGAGAATTGGTTAGAAATATAGACATATTGACAATTGATGGTGCCTATTATTTCTCTAATGATCCGGTAGTTACGAATTATACAAAATCGTTTATTGATTCATTACTTAATTGGATTACAGTTGACTTAATTAAATTCAATGCTACTCTTTTAGATCAAACTAAAATATACTTTTTCCCGAAAGTCACATTAGGTGATATTAAAGTACTTACATTGAACGGTATTGAATCGACCATTCCAGCTGGACAATCAATTAAAGTTAAGTTACATGTAAATGCGCTTACTTATAATAATCCGACTCTTTTAACAGCCATCACAAAAACCACTATTAAAGTAATTGACAATGCTCTGAAAAATGTGGTGATATCAGTTTCAGCCATTGAATATGACTTAATCAATGCATATGGCACTGACGTCATTAATGTGGAAGTGGTTGGTATTAGTGGTACATTAGATTTGAAAACATTTACGATTTTAGATAAGTCTAATAGTTGCAGTATTAAGAAAAGATTAACATTGCTTGCAGATAACAGAATGGTCGTAGAGGAAGATTTAGATGTGTTTTACATTAAACATGATATAAATCAATAAAAAATAAATCACAATTAGCATATGCTCCACACCTTAGTTGGTGTGGAGCATATGTTGCGTTTATTTAGAAAGTTGTTGGACTAGCAGAACAGCGAGAGAAATACCGATTGCGCAAGCTAGCGCAATGTCTTTAAATGATTCACGCATTTTTCAACTCCATTGCTGGAACAATTGTCACCGATCCAGCAACACCAGGTTGCCCGTGCTGGACCATACCCCAATGTTTGGCAGGTACAGCCAACGCTTTATCAGCAATCCACCTTCCGCTCACGTCTCTCAATGAGATAAAGGCATCACCTGCTTTTAGTATGTCAGGTAATCCCTTAGTTTCAGCGGACTCGCTGAACTCTGGATCCGCTACGTTAGCAGCCCAAACAATGACCCGTCTCCCAGTGTAGACATTATCCACCAGCACACCGTCGGTGACGTAGTCTCCGCGAATGCTGTCACGGATATATCGCAGAGTATGCGTATCTCCGGCGTATTCCAAAGACCCGTCCTTGGAGAACTCGTAAACAGAATATTTTCCGTCAATAGCGTCTGGAAGGCTCAGAAGGCCTTGTATTTCAAGAACCAATTTCAAGTCGCTTTCTGAAAGCATGATAACTCTTTCTGTGCTGCAGCACAATCTAAAATAGAACACTTTGAATAGGTGGTTCCAACACCATATGAATTAATGCACTAATTCAATTTAGTCATATGTGACTGAAAAAATCTAGAATTTAATTATTTATTTTATACTAAAATACCGTCTGAAGTTAATCTGGAAATAGAATCTTTCCACATCGTCATAGCGGTTTGTGGATTAGTATCTTGTTTAATATTTTTCACCCATAACGATTCAGTATTAAAACTGTATAGTAAATCTAAATCAGTTCTATTGACAATTGAGTAAACGGTATCGACCATATTGTCCAATATTTTTACATCAATATCATCATGATAACTGAGTACCATATGCGATGTTTTACAGCCGCTTACGATTACAGTGGCGTAGTTTAACCTTAATTTTTCTTCTTCTACATTCATAAGTTTTAAGGTGACAAATTTTGCTATAGCAAAATCCTCACAATCACCACCGTAAAGCATTAACTCAAAAGGTGTAGCCCAATAATCTTTCTTTTCCCAAGTATCAACATCGTTTCCAAATAAGCAAGATCTATTAAAGAAAGAATTCACTTTCTTTAATTTTGTTTGCGCATCTGAATCAATATACTTTTCTATGAGAGTTAACCAGTTCTCTAATAATGGTTCTATGTCCGCACTATACTTTTCTAATACGGATTGCTTAATATCATCATACATGATAATCTCTTATAAAAACAATTTTAAAACATATAAGTTTTAAAAGTATGAAAAAGAAATTAATCCTTTTTCATACTTTTAATTTTTTAACTTACTTCTTTAGATTTAAGGATTCGCGTAATTCTATTGACTAAAACCACCAGTAATTCCGAGTTAGTGTCACAGAATTTATAAGTGTCTAAATTAACATACCTACCAGCATTTGTGACTTTAGAAATAAAACCAAATTCACCTACTGATAAAATAGGTACATCCACATCAGGGTGTGCGCATGTGTATCGAATCATCCAGTAACTTCTAGCTGTCTGTGTAACTAAATCTACATCTACAACAATGTTTTCATTAAACTCACTTATAATTAAATTAGCGGTATGAACTAATGCGCCAGAGTAATGCATATCTGGAGAATCAATAGCGGTAGATGGTAGCGGTAACATTCTAGAAATAGAAATACCTAAAGCAATACTAACTGCTTTTTTATTGATGCTAACATCTTTAATCTTTTCTCTGAGGAAAGATTGAAAATTAATATAATCGACGTTTGTCATGATTGTCCTAAAAAATTAAATGGTGGATAATTTTGCAGCTGATGTAAATAGATCTGAAGCTCCTAAGCGCTCAAGGTCTTTTTGTAAAATTTCATACTTGTGCGCATTTCTATAACCAGGCCTTAAGAAATAAGAAATTGTTTCAAGAAAAGTCAAGTTGTCATCATAGAATTTACCTACTTTATCTATAACATCGTTAGA